>Ga0099800_1015_pt1 | contig 61392 bp, 53 predicted proteins | sample Uncmet6_SortRC_1_FD_89868 | JGI IMG/M metagenome (GOLD analysis project Ga0099800, IMG submission 89868) | Marine eukaryotic communities from CALCOFI LINE 67, Pacific Ocean - CN11_C50_N6_SortRC_1 | ecosystem: Environmental > Aquatic > Marine > Oceanic | place: Pacific Ocean: Monterey Bay... | reverse complement strand
AGTATTTATAACTTGTCACTCGATCGGCATTGCGCGGATGTGCAATCCAGACAAAATAAGAAACAGGCGTATGTTTATGTAATTTTTTAATTTCTGGAGTTTTAGCAATATTTTCAGGAAATGAGTTTCTTTGCGGGGATTGACTACATGCGGTTAATCCTAAGATAAAGAGACTTGTACTCAATAAATATTTGACAGAAATCATGCAGGCATCTTAAATCTTGAATATTGTTATAATATAACACTTATTCATTCATAGAGAAAAATTTCCTTTGAACTTGATTCAGAATTTTATTTGAATAAAAGGGAGGTTGTGTTCCTCCCAACGTTATAAACTAGTTTAGTTCCAAGACAATTTTACCAATATGCTCACTTTGCTCCATTGTTGTATGTGCTTTCGCCACATCTTCAAATGCAAAGGTTTTATAAATAATAGGAAGGCTTTTATCTTGTTCTAATAATGGCCAAACCGTTTGCTTTAATGATTGAGTAATCTCAGCTTTTTCTTGATCAGTTCGCGCGCGCATGGTTGAACCTGTGACATTTGCTCGCTTTAAAATGAGTTGTTGTAAGTCAAACTCTTTTGCCATACGTCCCCCCATAAAACCCAGAATAACCAAACGCCCATCTCGTTTGAGTAGATTCATATTTTGAATAAAGTATTTCGCACCCACAATATCCAAAATAACATCAACGCCTTTTTGCTCTGTTTTTTCTAAGACAACTTTTTCAAAATCATCTTTTTTGTAGTTGATTGCTGTACTTATCTCGCTAAGTTCATCAACTTTCACATCAGTTCCTACTGTACAAAAAGTCTGAATACCCAACGCATTGCAAATGGAGAGAGCGGTTGTTCCGATCCCGCTTGCACCCCCGTGAATCAAGGCAGTTTCTCCAACTTTGAGTTGACCAATATCAAATAGATTTGCCCACACTGTGTAATAGGTTTCAGGAATTGCTGCTGCTTGAACAAAATTTAAATTTTCTAGAATAATTAGCGTTTGAGTTGCAGGTACGATGCAATATTCTGCATAACCACCACCATTGGTGAGCGCACAAACTCGATCACCAATTTTAAAATCTCGAACATTCTCACCAATCGCTGCCACAATCCCTGCAACTTCAAGTCCTGGAATCGGGGTAACTCCTTTAGGCATAGGATAGAGTCCTTTACGCTGCAATACATCAGGACGATTGATTCCAGCAGCTTTGACCTGAATCAAAATTTCATTGGATTTCGGTTGAGGAATCTCAGCTTCAACAATTTTTAAAACTTCAGGTTCACCCGGTTGTGAGATTTCAATATGTCGCATAGTGTTTGGCAGGGTGGTCATGGATAACTCCTTTATAATCTGAAAACTTATTAAATTTATGTTAAATTTATGAAGTTTATAAGCTATTGATTAAATATGAAATTTAACGTTTAAGGATTAGTTTACATCGTATATTACAATTAGTCAGGAAGATATATTGAGATTTTCATACGAATTACAATAGATGATTTTGTTATGAAATTTGCTGTTGGGTGCATTTTGAGTCCTTTTATTTGCGATAACGACCACTCAAAGACGATAAATCACTTTTAAATGATAATAATTATCATTATAATTAATGTTGAAATAATTTAAAATCATGCGAAATTAAAGATAGGTCAGCTAAAAAATGAATAATATTAAGGCGTTGTTTTTAAGTTATATGCTACTACAAATGGCTTTTATGATGATTTTACCAGCCATTGGACCAGTCATCAGGACACAAGGTCTCCAAGAATGGCATGCAGGTTTGATTGTCAGTCTTTCAGGTTTGTTCTGGATGCTCAGTGCAAAATTCTGGGGACAGCGTAGTGATGAGTTGGGACGTAAGAAAGTATTATTACCGCTCACATTGGGTTTCTTTATCTTTTATCTGATATGGGCTGTTTTTATTGGTTACACACTACAACACCCCTTAAGCATTTTAACCATGTTATCGGTGATGCTGATTTTGCGTTGTATTATTGCTGCTTTTTTCTCTGGGATCAATCCAGTGATGGTGGGTTATATTGCAGATCATTATGCACCTGAAGAACGTGCGTCAAAGATTGCCATGCTAGGTGCAGCGGCGGGTATTGCGATTTTTTTAGGGCCTTTTATCGGAGGTTTATTAGCTGGTTTAGACCTAAGTTTTGCTTTTTATTGTGCAGCAATTTTACCTTTATTTGCCTTGATGTTGACTTATTTTAAAGTACAGGAAAGCGACAGACTGGTTTTAGAGCTTTCTGAGAAAACACATCTAAAAATGACAGATTCACGCATTTGGTTTGAAGTATTGGTGATGTTCCTCACCATGAATTGCATTTTTACTTTTAATATGTGTATCGGTTTTTTTAGCAAAGACCATTTAAATTTGGCGACACAGCAACAAAGTGCGACTGTTGGCGGAATGACACTTAGTGCTGTCGGTTTGACTTTAATTATCGTACAAGTTTTGATTTCCAAGTTAAAACCTAAACGTCATCTATTCCTACTCGGTATAGGAATTTTATGCATGGCGCTTGGAACAATTTTATTTACACTTACCCAAGGTTTATTCTTCTTTATTGTTAGTGCTGTGATTATGGGTATTGGGGGCGGTTTAATTCTGCCGATGATCAATACCATGACTTCACTTGCTGTTGATGCTCATGAACAGGGTGCGGCATCAGGACTCATTTCTGCGGCACAAGGCCTGTCGATGCTGGTTTCACCATTGATTGCAACGCTGCTTTACCACTATAAAAACGAATTGCCTTACTGGATTGCTGGGATTCTATTACTGTGTTCTCTTATTTTTATTCCAAAACGTGTCAATGTTCAGAATAAATGGCTGATATCGGATCAATAAAAGTTCATTGATCATGAGACTTCTTTCATCGTTATTTAAAAACCCCTTTTATTTTCTGCCATCGCTAGAGATAACAGGGGCTTATGAAAGAAAATTTATGATCGATAAAAACTAAAAATAAAATTTAATTGGATTTTTTCAAAAAATTTAAGCTATTTTTAATAATAATGAGAATCGTTTATAAAAATCATATACAATTACTTACACGAAAATTGATCCTTTTTTGCGGGTTCAAACGTCTTAGTTAATACAAATACCAATTTCATCCATTTCAACACGCTTTTAAGGGGAAGCAGGATGAAAATAATTTGATCAAAATTGATACCGATTTAAGTGAATGTAATGATAGAACAACCGTCGAATGTTGAAAAAAAATCTCAAACTCTCCCAAAAAATACAAAATGGTTTGTAGTCATTGTGATTGTCATATTGGCGATAGTATTGGCAATTTACTGGTGGAAATCCCGTCAAACTCCAACACTGGAATATAGCCAGTGGAGTAAACCTGTACCTGTACGTGTAATCCCTGTACAAAGAAACGATATGCAATTTGAAATTAAGGCGATTGGAACTGTTGTTCCCACGCATCTTGTTAAAGTTCAAAGTCAGGTTTCTGGTGTATTGCAAAAGATTTTTTTTAAAGACGGGCAATATGTCAGCAAAGGGCAGCTTCTGGCTCAAATTGATCCAGCACCCTTTAATGTTGCTTTAGCTCAGGCTCAGGGAACCCAACAGCAAAATCTGGCTCAATTGCGTAATGCTGAAAGTGAACTGAACAGATATCAATTACTTTTTAAACAGGATTCGATTGCCAGACAACAAGTTGAACAGCAACAAGCGTTAGTCAACCAGTTAAAAGGACAAATTCAGGCGAATCAGGCACAGGTCGATGCAGCAAAGTTACAACTTTCCTATACCAAGATTTATGCGCCCATTGAAGGACGTGTCGGTTTTAAACAAAAAGATGCGGGAAATTTAATCCAAGCCAATGAAGAAGCAGGTCTAGTCAGCATTACACAGGTACATCCAATTTATGTACAGTTTGCAATCGCTGAAAATTATCTGGACGTGTTGCGAGGTTCTGTGCAAAAGGGTCAGAAAGTTCAAGTTACTGCGTGGGATCGCTCAGAAAAAAAACAGCTTGCGACAGGATATGTGGAAGCACTTGATAATCAGATTGATACCCATACAGGTACTTTAAAACTCAAAGCTATTTTTGAAAATCGCGTTGATACGTTATTTCCAAATCAATTTGTCAATGTCCGTTTAAATGCTCAAACCATTCAAAATGCAATCAATATTCCCACAGATGCGATTCAAAACGGCGCTAAAGGGACTTATGTTTATATTATTAATAAAGACAATAAAGCTGAAATCCGCATGCTCAAACTAGGGATGAGTTCGAATGGTCAGACAGAGGTTTTACAAGGATTACAAGGTAATGAGCGAGTCGTTTTAGAAGGAATAGACCGTCTTGCTGAAGGTAAAGAAGCTCAAGTTGTTCAAGATGAAAAAGCGCCATCTACAACAACTAAAACAGCACGTGGTTAAGTGCAATGAATATTTCCCGTTTCTTTATTTTACGACCCGTTGCCACTACATTGTTAATGCTGGCACTACTATTTAGTGGTTTACTTATTTGGCGGTTTTTACCTGTTTCGGCATTACCACAAGTCGATTATCCTATTATTCAGGTTTATACCTTTCAACCAGGTGCTAATCCAGATACGGTTCAAAGAACCATTACAGCACCACTCGAACGTGAAATGGGCAAAATTGCTGGCCTCAAGCAGATGTCCTCAAACAGTTCTGTCGGTGCGTCTGTCATTACTTTACAATTTGAACTAAGTGCTGAGTTAGGGGTGGTTGAACAAGAAGTACAATCTGCTTTAAGTACGGCCAGTAGTAAATTGCCCAATGATCTACCGACGCCACCTGTCTACCGAAAAGTAAATCCTGCCGATGTGCCTGTGATTACTTTGGCGGTCAGTTCAGATACTTTGCCCCTCACCACTGTTTATGACATGGTGGATACTCGCATCGCACAAAAATTATCACAATTATCTGGTGTGGGAATGGTCAGTTTGGCGGGTGGGCAGCGTCCCGCTATACGTGTTCAAATGAATCCAACAGCACTGGCAGCTTATAAAATGAGTGCTGAAGATGTTCGTTCAGCCATTAATTCCGCCAATGCCAATCAGCCTAAAGGCAGTTTTGATGGGCCATATCGGACCACGATGCTAAATGCCAATGATCAGATTCGTTCTATTGCAGATTATGAAAATTTGATTTTGCGCTGGAATAATGGCGCACCGATTCGTTTGAAAGATGTTGCACAGATTCAGGAAGGAAGTGAAGACCGCTATATGGCAGCTTGGGCAGATCAGCAGTCTGCAATCTTAGTCAATGTACAACGTCAGCCCAATGCCAATGTGATTCAGGTCGCAGACCAGATCAAAAATATTTTACCTGAATTGCAAAAAAATCTACCTGAAAGTGTAAAAATTCGAGTCTTGACGGATCGTACTGAAAGCATTCGGAGTTCGATCCGTGATGTACAAAAAGAATTGGTTTTTGCAGTGTGTCTGGTGGTGATGGTCACTTTCCTTTTCTTAAGAAATTTGTCCGCGACCATAATTCCCAGTATTGCCGTGCCATTGTCGATTATTGCCACTTTTGTATTGATGTATTTTCTCGAATTCTCGGTAAATAACCTAACGCTCATGGCTCTGACCATCGCCACTGGTTTTGTGGTTGATGATGCGATTGTCATGTTGGAAAATATTACGCGGCATCGTGAAGCAGGAGAAAATCTCTTACAGGCTGCACTCAAGGGTGCAAAGGAAATAGGATTTACCCTGATTTCACTGACTATTTCATTAATTGCCGTTTTGATTCCATTGCTGTTTATGGGCGATGTCGTCGGACGCTTATTTCATGAATTCGCGGTGACTTTAGCGGCAGCGATCGCACTTTCTTTGGTGGTGTCTTTAACGCTCACGCCCATGATGTGTGCTTACTTACTTAAAGAAAATAAACATCATCAAAAAAATAGCCGATGGAGTCTGGATCAAGTCATTGACTGCTATGCAAAAGCATTACAATGGGTATTTAAACATCAGCCACTCATGCTCGGTATTATGTTGAGTACCGTGATTTTAGCAGGTGTTTTGTATTGGATGATTCCTAAAGGGTTTTTTCCTGTGCAGGATAGTGGTGTCATCCAAGTGGTGACTGAAGCACCAGATGATATTTCTTTTCAGGCGATGAGTGAACGTCAGCAAAACTTGGCCGCACAGATTTTAAAAGATCCTACTGTTGCGAGTTTGTCCTCATTTATTGGCATTGATGCCAATAATCCAAAACTCAGTAATGGCCGTATTTTAATTAATTTAAAACCACATGCAGACCGAAGTTCGGCGGAGCAGGTGATTGATCGTTTACGAGATCAACTTGCTGATGTACAAGGGATTCATGCTTGGATGCAGCCCGTTCAGGAACTAAGTATTGAAGACAAAATTAGTCGTACCCAATATCAACTCAGTCTCAGCACAGCAAAAACTCAGGATTTACAACAATGGACACCTGTTTTAGTTGATGCATTAAAGCAACAGCCTGAGTTTTCAGATGTCACCAGTGAAAATGGTGGACAAGCATTGCAGGCTTATATTGATGTCAATCGAGATGCCGCAGCGCGTTTAGGACTTTCCATTGAAGATATTAGTCTGGCATTGCAAAATTTATTTGCACAACGCCAGATTGCGACTTTGTATACACAGTCTAATCAATATCGGATTGTATTGGAACTTGATCCTGCATTGACCCAAGGGCTTGATGGTTTAAACCATACCTATATTCATAATGCAAATGGTGAAGCAATCCAACTGAGTGCTGTCGCAAGTATTGAGCAAAAAAGAGTAGCGAGTGTTTTGCAACAACAAGCCCAATTTCCAGCCAATACAATTTCATTTAATCTGGCGCAAGGTGTATCACTTGGAGAAGCGATTCAAGCGATCAAGCGAGTAGAACAGGAACTAAAACCTCCTGCTGAAATCAATCTGAGTTTACAAGGTGCGGCAGCCGCTTTTGAAAATTCGCGACAACATACTTTCTGGCTAGTCATTGCTGCAATTGTCACGATGTACATTGTACTGGGTATTTTGTACGAAAGTTTTATTCATCCGATTACGATTCTTTCTACACTACCGTCCGCAGCCATTGGTGCATTATTGGCATTATTTATGGTCAACCAGCCACTCGATATGATCGCGCTGATCGGGATTATTTTGCTCATTGGACTCGTGAAAAAAAACGGCATCATGATGGTCGATTTTGCACTGGCAGCTCAACGCAATGAAGGTTTATCTCCTGAACAAGCGATTTATCAAGCTGCCTTAATGCGTTTTAGACCGATTTTAATGACGACATTAGCCGCACTTGTCGGCGCAATTCCTCTCATGCTAGCGTCTGGTTCTGGCGCTGAATTACGTCAGCCACTCGGTATTGTAATGGTTGGTGGTCTTATCCTAAGCCAAATTCTCACTTTATTTACCACGCCTGTGGTTTATCTGTTTTTCGATCGTTTACAACGAATTAAGCATCAGCAGAACAAGATAAATCCATCTGTTGATGAATCAGGAGCAATCACTTGAATATCTTTGCTCTGTTTGTTCATCGACCTGTTGCTAGCGTTTTACTGGGCATTGCCATGATTTTGCTTGGAGTATTGGCATATTTTCGTTTACCCGTTGCGGCCTTACCTCAGGCAGATATCCCGACCATTGTAGTACGTGCAAATTTACCAGGTGCAAGTCCTGAAAGTATGTCAGCTACAGTGGCAACACCACTGGAGCGCGCCATGATGGGCGTGTCTGGCATCAAAGCGATTAATTCGTCTAGTAGTCAAAACTCGACCCAAGTCACTTTGCATTTTGATCTGGATACAGATATCAATGAAGCAGCGCGTGAAGTACAGGCCGCTATCAATGCCGCAATATCTCAATTGCCTTCTGGTATGCCTAGCCCTCCTGAATATTTTAAGGTCAACCCCAGTCAAAGCCCCATTTTTTATCTTGCGCTGAGTTCCAAATATTTATCTGCAGGTCAATTATATGAGTTGGCAACCAATCAGTTACAACCCAATCTTGCCCAAATCAGTGGTGTTGGTGAAGTTGAAATTGATGGTGCGTCAATGCCTGCAGTGCGTATTGTGTTAAATCCAAATGCTCTGATTTCACAAGGAGTTTCTTTGGAGCAAGTTCGACAGGCAGTTGAAAAAAGTAATGTCGTACAGTCATTAGGTGTCATTGAAAATCAGCAACATCGTTGGCAAGTTGCACTTTCAACCGATTTAAAAGCTGCGGCAGATTTTGACAATTTAATTATCCATCAAACACCGCAGGGTATTGTCAGACTAAAAGATATTGCAAAAGTAGAAGATTCCGTTGAGAACCGTTATGTCAGTGGTTTCCATAATGGTGAACCTGCGGTCATTATTAAAATCAGCAGACAACCCAATGCCAATACCATCGCAACGATTGAAAAAATCAAGGCCAAACTACCTGAATTAAATTCTCTTATTCCTGCCGATGCACAGTTGACAACAGTCATGGATGGTTCTGAAATTATTCATGCAGGTTTAAAAGAAGCGCGTGATACCTTGCTTTTTTCTATGCTATTGGTTGTGATTGTGGTTGCGCTGATGTTAGGAAGACTACAAAGTGCAATTGTGCCGACCATCGCCATGTTAGTTACTTTGATTGGCGCGACAAGTCTGGTTTATTTGGCAGGTTTTTCGCTGAACAATTTATCCATTATGGCAGTCATTGTTGCGATTGGGTTAGTCGTAGATGATGCCATTGTTGTTCTTGAAAATATTGAACGTCACATTGAACAGGGAGAAACACCATTTAATGCAGCTATTCAAGGCGTTCGGGAGGTTGGATTTACGCTGATTGCCATGAATCTGGCACTGATTGTGATTTTTATCTCTGTATTATTTATGGGTGGGGTCATTGAGCGGCTATTTAGGGAATTTTCGCTCACACTGGTTTTCATTGTTATTCTCTCAGTTTTTGTTTCTTTAATTTTAACTCCAAGTCTATCGGCCCGTTGTTTAAAGCCTTTAAATTCGCAGAATCATCAAGTTTTATATACGTATAGCCAACGCATGATGCAGTACTTAACACTGCATTATTTGCATTCATTAAAGTGGATCATGCGTCATGCATATCTCGCGATACTACTTTGGTTAGGTGCAATTGCGGGTTCAATCTATTTATATCAAAGTTTGCCTAAAAAGATTTTACCTGAGCAGGATACAGGCCGAATCGAAACATTCATTCGAGGGGATGATGGTTTTTCTTTTCAGATTATGCAGCCTAAAATTTTGACATTTAGCCAAAGTTTGCTCAAAGATCCTGCAATAAAAGATGTGATTGGAACTTCTGGCGGCGCTGGCGGAACCACCAATTCCTTCTTTATGGTGAGTTTAAAACCCAAAGCTGAACGCGATGGTCAGACAACGCATGAAATTGCTGAAAGGATTCGTCAAAATGCTCCGTGGTTAGCAGGGGCAATATTTTCGGCAAGAGTTCAACAGGATCTTGATCTGGAAGATCTTTTTGCTACAAGTGGAGGGCAGGACTATTTGCTGTTATTGCAATCGGATGATGTTGCCTTACTTAGAAAATGGGCGCCGAAAGTTGCAGAGGCGATGCAAAAACTACCTGAGCTTGAAGAGGTGGAAACTTTAGGCGATGAAGGGGCTCAGCATGTCACGCTCAATATTCATCGAGAGGCCGCACGACGTTTAGGCGTTGATATTGAAAGTATTTCAAGTGTACTGAACAACTCATTTTCACAACGACAAATTTCGACCATTTATGATCAAACCAATCAATTTCATGTCGTGATGGAAATTGATAAGCGTTTTACTGAAAATCCAGAATCATTGGCAAATATCAAAGTTCCGAATCAAAACGGTGAATATGTACCACTGACTAACTTCGCAACATGGTCATATGGAATTACAAATGATCGCGTACATCGACGCAACCAATATGCCGCAATGGGTATTGGCTATGTACTCAAACAAGGTTACACGGCTGAACAAGCCGAGACCGCGATTCGTGGTGTATTGCCACAGGTCATGCTGCCTCATCAGATTTTTGTTGCAACAGATCAAGATGTAGAAGCAGAAAGTTTACAAGCCGGCTTAAGTACACCGATGTTACTTTTAGCAGTTATTGTGCTGATTTATATCGTGTTAGGCGTAACTTATGAAAGTATGCTCCATCCATTGACGATACTGTCAACGGTTCCTGCTGTGGCTTTGGGCGGTTTACTCACACTTTGGTTATTTAATTTTGAATTTAGCCTGATCGCCTTACTGGGCATGTTTTTATTAATTGGAATTGTTGTAAAAAATGCAATTTTACTGATTGATTTCACCTTACAGCAACGTCGGCTGGGCAAGACAGCATTTGAATCGATTCTATCTGCGGCAGCATTGCGGTTTCGTCCTATTTTAATGACCAATACCGCAGCTTTATTAGGCGCTATTCCATTGGCACTCAGTACAACTGAAGGTTCTGAACTACGACAACCTTTGGGCATTGTGATCGTGGGTGGTTTGGCATTGGGTCAACTCTTAACCCTCTATACCACACCTGTGATGTATCTCTTGTTAGAGAAACTGGCTCAAATGTGTAAACAATTCAATATTACCAATGCCTTCGGCTATAGAAGATAGAAATAGATAGGAAAATAGAAAAGTGATCAGTTCGATTTTATCTAAACATCTACCCAGTTTTAGCTGTGTCTTACTAATTGTAGGGTGTAGTTCAAATATAGTGACGCATCCACCTGCTTATCAACAACCTGTTATTCAGGCAGATACGCAGTATAAATATGCTTCATTAAATTGGGTACAAACTCAAACTTTGACGCCCCAAACCTCTCAGTGGTGGCAACTTTATCAAGATACAAAGCTCAATACCTTGATTCAGCAACTTAATACAGAAAATTTAACTTTAAAACAGGCCGAAGCGCGTTATCGCAATGCGATCGCTTTACTTGATGAGCAACGTTCCGCACGTTTACCCAGCTTAGGTGTCGAAGGCACGGCAAATCGGAATGGCAGTAAAAATAATAAGGCGACTAGCCAATTTAGTGCAGGAATACAAGCCAGTTGGGTGCCTGACTTATGGGGCAGAGTGGCCAAAGCTGTAGAGGGACAACAAGCCAATCTGGAAGCTTCACAGGCAGACTTAGCAGCGGTCAAGCTGAATCAGCAACTTTTAGCAGCACAAAGCTACTGGAATATTCGATTATTAGATTTACAGCTCGATGTACTTAGACAAACTCGGCAAAGTTATGCACGTTCGGTGCAAATTTTAAAAAATCAATATCAGGCGGGTATGATCGCTCGTGCAGATGTTATTCAGGCAGAAACACAACTCAAACAAGTCGAAATTCAACAAATTGAACGACAACGTGAAAGAAACTTACAAGAAAATATCCTCGCTGTATTACTCGGCCAAACGGTTGTTCAGTTTCAGCTTGGCAAGCAAACAGCTCAGTTTAATGTCCCTACAATTCCTGCCCAGATTCCAAGTCATTTATTAATTCAGCGACCAGATGTAATTCGCACTGAACGAGAACTGGCTGCCACACATGCACAACTTGGTTTAGCGCAAACCGCATGGCTTCCAGACCTGAGTATTGGTTTAAATGGAAGCTTAAATAACAATATATTTTCACAACTTTTTCAATCACCAAACTATCTTTGGTCAATTGGTTTAAATACCGCAGCGACAGTATTTGATGGCGGAAAACGTAAAGCGGGGATTGATCAAGCACAAGCCAATTATGATGAAAAACTGGCTGCATATAAGCAAACAGTATTGACGGGTTGGAAAGAAGTGGAAGATGGCTTAATGCAATCAGCAAGTCTAAAACACCAAGCTTCAGAACAAGCTCAATTGTTAAATCTAGCCCATGAAAATGAACGTGTTGTCACTCAGCGTTATAATTCTGGACTGGTCAGTTATTTAGAAGTAGTTACAGCACAAAACTTACGTTTGCAAGCAGAACAAGATCGACTGGAATTACAACAACGTCAGATGATCAATTCAATGCAACTGATTGCAGCATTAGGCACAGGATGGGGCAGAGACTAATGTTGTAAAATTAATTTTAAATAAAATTGATAGTAATTCTCATTACTGATACATTAGCCACATTTCTGACGGTGTGACGTTACTCTCATGACGGCAAATCAACAAATCATCACGCATTACATAGCAGAGCTATATAAAGTTCACTATAGCTGGTTATATGGTTGGTTGTATAAAAAATTAGGCTCGGCTGAAAATGCCGAAGATGTTTTACAAGATACATTTACCAAACTGATTCGTAGTCAGGGATTGCTCGACATTCAGCAGCCTAAAGCTTATTTAACCACGACGGCGAAACGGATTTTAATTGATCGGGCAAGACATCAAAAAATAGAGCAAGCTTATCTTGAATATTTGACTCAGCAAAACCTCAGTTATGATATTAGTCCAGAACAAACGGTACTTGCGATAGATATACTCAATAAACTTGCACAGGTTCTGGATGGTTTACCTGAACGACAGCAGCTTGCGTTTCTAATGCATTACATTGATGATTTGAGTCTGGTCGAGATTGCCAAACAATTAAACGTGACCAGTAAAACCATTCATCATGATCTGGTTAAAACCTTAAGTCATTGTTATGCTGTGTTAAAATCAGATTTATAAATATATTCTTATAATAAGACGAATGTTCATGTCAAAACCTGACCAACAAATTGTAAACGAAGCAGCAGAATGGTTAATTACATTAAGTTCTGGTGACTATTCTCAGGATGATTTGAGTCAACTCGAATATTGGAAACAGCAAAGTCCTGAGCATTTAAAAACTTTTGAAGAATTACAACAATTTTTAAATCAAGTAGATGTACTTAAAGCTCAAAATCTACGATCACAACATCCAGTGGTTCAGAATAATATTTTAAGAAAAACGTCGACCAAGAAAAAAACAGCACCTCTATTATGGGGGAGCAGTTTAATCATTGCGGTGATTACGGCTTGGGTGGTTTCTCAGTTACCTTATCAACGTTGGAACGCAGATCATTCAACGGAAGCGCAACAATGGCAACAGAATATTTTATCTGATCAAAGCTCCATTCAGATGACGGGTCAAACAGCGTACAATCTACAATACAATTTGGATCAGAGAAAAATACATTTATTTAAAGGAAATATTTTGGTTCATGTCGCCAAAGATCGTAGTAGACCTTTTGTAGTTGATTTAGGAGATATCCAAGTACAAGCATTAGGGACTCAATTTATTGTCAATTACGATCATGATCAGGTTCGTGTCAGCATGATTGAATCGAAAACCAAAATTTATTCTGTGCATCATCGTTTTGAACCCATTATGCTTGAAACAGGTCAAAGCTTTAATTTTTCTGGAAATCAGGTGCATATAGAGAGCGTGAATCCAGATATTTTACAAAAGTCATGGCTTAATAAAAAAATGGTTGTCGATGATATGGCACTGGATCAAGTCTTGGACATACTTGAAAGCTATCAGTCCAGTAAATTTATTTATAACTACAAGACATTGAGTCAATACCGTGTTAATGCCGTATTGCCATTGGATGATCCTGACTCAGCCATGCAATTATTAAAAGACCAACTCCACCTAAGTACTTATTCCGTCGGCGATTTATTGACTGTTATTCAAAAAGATTAAAAATCTATAAAAAAACTTCCTGTTTTGATTTCTAAAACGTCTTAGTTAATAGGCAAATATAAATGATGTAAGGAAATTAAAATGGGGTCTATTCGTCGTCCATTTCTCAATCCAAAACCTTTAGTTTTAGCGATTCATATGGCAACTCTCTCTATTGCTGCTTTACCAGTGATTACTCATGCAGCGCCTACGCAAGTCAACATTCCAGCGGGGAATCTGGCACAAGTGCTGAATCGTTATGCCTTAGAGCAGGGTGTTAATATTGTTTTTGACAGTCGCTTGTTTTCAGGAGTTAGAAGTCAGGGAATACAGGGCTCGTATGAAACTCATGATGGTTTTACAGAATTATTAAAAAATACTAATTATCAAATTAAACAAACTTCCAGTGGTTATCGCGTAGAAGAAAAAAATAAAAATAATAAAAAAGAAGAAGTGGTTAAATTAACACCACTTCAATCGAAAGCCAATCAGAGTGGGCGATCAGGTTTAGCATCTTCGGATTCTGTGCTTCCGACGATTACCCTTGAAGCTGACAATCAAGATGAGCCCTTAAAACGGGTCAATACTGTGGGTGTTTTAGGGAATAAAAGCGTAATTGATACGCCATATTCAATTACCACAAAAACTGCTGAAGAAATTGAAACCAGACAGACAAACTCTTTAGGTAAAATTTTTGTCGGTGATCCAAGTATTGTCACAGAAGTTAATTCATATAGCAGTGGATGGAGTACACCAGTTTCGATTCGTGGCTTAAAGCTCGATGAAACGAATGGTTATAAAGTGAATGGTTATTCAGTCAGTGCATGGGGGGGAGAATTTCCTGTTGAGCTTGCACAGAATGTAATGGCTTTAAAGGGTTTATCAGGCTTAATGTATGGTTTTGCAACACCTGGTGGGATTATCAATTATCAAACCAAACAACCTACTGAAGAAAACCTTCTAAGTACAAAAATAGGTTATCGAAGCGCTGGTATCTTATCTGCAAGTTTGGATGCAGGCGGCCGAGTCGGAGAGGATAAACAATTTGGCTATCGGTTCAATATCGTTAAGGAAAAAGGTGAGACTTATAATGGTTCAGATGCTGACAATTTAGCAACAGCATTAGCACTTGATTATCGTATTTTGCCAAATTTAGTGTGGAAAGGGGAGATTCTTTATCAAGATCGACATTTAGATAATGAAGCTTCAATGTTTTCATGGTGGGGATTTGAAGGTAATAAACTTCCAAAACCTATTGATGGTAGTGATAAACATATAGTAAAAGGTGCTTTTTATACGATTCATTCTGCACTTGCACAGACAGGATTGTATTGGCAAATTAATGATGACTGGAAAGCCGAAATCACTCAGGCGAGAACTAGAAATCGTAATTTTGTGAATAAAACTTTTGCCTATATTTTGAATGAACAAGGGGATTATTCAATAAACATGTATCAATTAGGCGGGGAAAGCGTTCGTGATACCAGTCAATTAATGATAAATGGTTTATTTAACACAGGTTTTATCAAACATGATTTAGTTTTTGGTGGATCTTTTGAAAAAAAAGAAATGCGTGATGGAAACTATAACTGGGACGCGAATGTTGCTACAGGCAATATTTATCAACCCCAAACCACTTACTATGATAAACCGATGGACTTTACTCAAACAGATTCTGGAAATATTTATCAAAAACAAGTCTTTGCAAGTGATACGTTAAGTCTTAATGACCATTGGCAGGCAATCATTGCGGGACGTTATATCAATTACAATAATCAAGCAAATACTTATCAAAAAGAAGTGGTTACACCAACTTATGCTTTAATTTATAAACCAATTGAAGATTGGTCATTTTATGCAAGTTATTCAGAAGCATTGGAAGAAGGTCAAAAAGTCACAAGTGGTTCTGGTCAGCAATATGCAAATGAAGGTCAATATTTAGATCCAACCATTAGTAAACAGTATGAAATTGGAACCAAATATCAACAAGATCGATGGCATGCATCAGCTGCTTTATACCGGTTAGAACGTATGGCGACAATCGATGAGATGATAAATGGTCAGCTATATCTCACTCAAAATGGTGAAACCGTCTATCAAGGTTTTGAATTGATGGGGGGATATAAAATTACCCCAGATTTAACTATAAATGCAGGGATCAATTTAAACGATCCAAGTATTGAAAAAGTCAGTGAAGCAAATATTGAATATAAAGGGAATCGTCCATCTGGTGCATCCAAAATCCAAGCAGTGGTTCAAGCTGACTGGAATATACCTTATATAGAAGGTTTAAGTGTACATGGTGATGTACGTCATTATGGTGATACATGGTACAACGATGAAAATACCATTAAATTTGATGATTACACCTTAGTTAATATTGGCAGTGGTTATCAGACGCGTATTTCAAATAAGCCTGTGACTTTTAGAGCTGATATTAATAATTTACTTAATAAAAAATACTGGATGAACTCTGGTGCAGGAGAACCAATTACGTTTGTTTTAAGTGCAAAAGTAGATTGGTAAATCATATTTATATTCAAAAATAAAGGCGCTTTAAAGCGCCTTTATTGATTAAATGCTTAAGCTGCGTTTTTAGGTTTGACCATATTATCAATCGCTAAAATCTCAGCAATCACTTCATCCGATAAAAGCTGTTCTTCGCGAATTAAACTGAGAACGCTTAAACCTGATTCATTTGCAGTTTTGGCAATACGAGTCGTTGTTTCATAACCTAAATATGGATTCAATGCAGTGACGATACCAATCGAGTTTTCTACTTGAGCTTTACAATGCTCGGCATTGGCAGTCACCGTATCAATGCATTTGGTTCTAAACATTACCAAAGCACGAGATAACAACTCAATGGATTCAAATAATTTAAATGCAATCAATGGTTCCATTGCATTCAATTGAAGTTGACCTGCTTCGGCTGCCAAAGTAACCGCTAGATCATTTGCAATAATCTGAAAACAAACCAGATTTAATGCCTCAGGAATCACTGGATTAACTTTACCTGGCATAATTGAACTACCTGGCTGACGCGCTTCAAGATTAATTTCATTAATTCCTGTACGCGGACCGCTGGACAATAAGCGCAGATCATTGGCAATTTTTGATAATTTCGTTGCTGTACGTTTTAGCAAACCTGATAAAAGGACAAAATCGCCCATATCTGAAGTGGCTTCAATCAAATCTGGTGCAGACTGAATATTTTTTTGGCTAATTTCAGACAAAGCCTGAATCGCAAGTTGCGTATAACGATACTCAGTATTAATCCCTGTACCAATTGCTGTGCCACCCAAATTCATATAATTCAACGTGTTTGGCGCAATGCTATTGATTTGAGCTAAATCTTTTTCAAGTGTCGCAGCAAAAGCATGGAGTTCCTGACCAAGTGTCATCGGTACCGCATCTTGAAGTTGAGTACGTCCCATTTTCAAAATATGAGAAAACTCCTGACCTTTGGCGCGCAAACTTGCAATGATGTCTTCAAATGGTTTATTTAGATCATCTAAACTAAATAACAAACCTAAGCGAATTGCAGTAGGGTATACATCATTGGTGGATTGTGACATATTCACATCATTATTTGGATGTAAATATTGATATTCGCCTTTTTTATGATTGAGATATTCAAGTCCAATATTAGCAATCACTTCATTTGCATTCATATTGGTCGAGGTTCCAGCACCACCTTGAATCATATCAATGGGAAACTGTTCATGAAATGAACCATTTACAAGTTGTTCAGAAGCATATTTAATCGCTTCAAGTTTGATATTATCAAGTTTACCCAACTGGTTATTTGCTTGCGCACATGCCAGTTTAACCATAGCTAAAGATTTAATTATATTCGGAAATTGTTCTATTTTATTTGAACTTAAGTTGAAGTTTTCTATGGCTCTTAAAGTTTGAATTCCAAAATAAAATTGATTGGGTACTTCACGAAAACCTAAAAGATCTTTTTCTGTACGTGTTAAAATTTCGGCGTTCATTTTTTTATCTGTCTGAGGAAGATAATTCATCATAAAATTGGTAAGAAATAATTTCTAATGCATAGATTAAATTTGCTATGCAAAATTTGCATACTGTGATTATAATTTGATGATCTTACGCTTAGACCATACACATGAGCCTTGAAATTCGCTGGATTGAAGATCTTTTAACCCTTGAACAAGAACGATCAATTTCTAAAGCCGCAGAACGAAGATTTGTTAGCCAATCTGCATTTACCAGACGAATTCAACATCTTGAGCAGGCATTAGGCTTTCCAATTTTAGATAGAGACAGTCGGCATCTTGAGTTTACCGATGCAGGACAGATTTTACTTGCGACCGCTAAAAGTATAGAAAATCAATTACAGGCAACATTGGCTTTATTAAATAATTTAAATAGATCAAAAGAAATTACGGTTCGTTTTGCTGTCGTTCATTCTTTAAGTTCAACGTTTTTTTCAAAGTTTATTCAGCTATTTCCAGAGCATTTACAAGAGTTTAAAATTGAGTTAATTGCTGCTAATGTGGGAGAGGGTTTTAAACTTTTAAAAGAAGGAGCATGTGATTTTTTTATTGGTTACATTGATCATAATAAAATCAATCAAATAAATACTGATATTATTGATTATTTAAAGTTAGGGCAAACTGAAATTATTCCAGTTTGCATTACTCATAATAATGGCGAAGCTAAGTTTGATATTAATAAACATTTTCCATTACTTTCATATAGTAAAAATGCGTATTTAAGAAATCTAGTAGATCAAGTGATATTAAATCAATTAAATTATCGGATTTTATATGAAACAGATCATGCAAATAATTTAAAAGATTTTGTTATGCAAGGAGCAGGCGTAGCGTGGTTACCTAGAATTACGATTGAAGATGAACTAGCAACGAATAAAGTCAAAATTTTAGCAGATACAAAATTTAGCATTCAGCAAGAAATTTTTATTTTAAGGAATAAGTTAAACAAAGATTCCTCTCTACAGCAGATCTGGAGTTTTTTAAAAAAAGTTCAGGTTTGAACTAGATATGGACTTTGCTGCTTGAATAAACTGCTAAATTTCATAATTTTTTAAATGGATAACTTATGAAAACTATGTATATAAGATCATAGACTTAGTTTTAATGAATGGTTAATTTTATAAAATTATGCCAAAAAACATAGTAATTATGATGAAAATTATTACACTAGTATATTGATTTTAAAAAAATAAATACTCTAAAATGGTTATAGTTTTTAGCTGTTGTCTGAATTTTTCTTTTATCCCATAGCGTATGGATGAATCATTTTTTTATGTCAAATAAGTATTCCAAATTTTTTCCAAATCATGACGAATTTAATCTAGATAATTTTCCTTACTACTGGATTACACAAGTCTATGGTCTGTATGTTGCCAAAATGGACAACTCTTTAAAAAAATACGGTTTAGATAATTCTAGACGTCGTATTTTATTGACGGCTTATCTTTATCCAAATGCAAGTGTTTCTGATTTATCGGAAATGACGTTAATAAAAATATCAACGACTACCAAAATTTTAATTCGTCTGCGTGAAGAGAATTTGATTGAAACCATGTTGTGTCCCGATGACAACCGAGTGACTCGAGTTAAATTGACACAACAAGGTGAAGAAATGGTCAAAAAGATTAATGAAATGACGGTTGTGTTGTTTGAAGATAGTTTTAAAGGACTAAAGCCTTCTGATATTGACCGTTTAAATGATTCATTGAAGATCATTAAACAAAATTTGGAATAGTAGCGCGTCTAAACTCACACCTTCGTTCGACTCATGGCTTCTAGAGTGTCCTATAGAATGCCATTGAGTTATATTGAATTGAAATGACGAATTTGTTTTAGCAAATCAATAATAATCTATACTCATTTTTTCTTTCAGTGGGCGCACGATGAACGCAAGGCAAAACTTGCTGTTTGGGATGATCTACTGCCAATCGCCAAAGATGTCCTGAGCCTAAGTTCAAAGGGTTTGCATCAGGTTTAGGCTGATAATGTAGATCGAAAAAATGGTCTTCTAGGAACATTTCAAATTCATCTTCTGGACCATGATACAGTTGTTTGAGTTTTTCTCTAATTGCTGGAATCTTAATTTTTTGCTCAACTTGATCGTTGGGTAAAATGTCACTGGCTGGACCAAAATAAGTACATAAAAACGTATCAGTCTCGATCGGTGAACGATCAATATGATATGAATAAACATCTGTGGAAATAAAATCGAGATCTTCATCACGCTGATAATTTTTAAGCAAATTCAGTACAGGTGATGCACCAAAATCAGTTAATAATTGCATATCTTTTAAAATAATGTCTCTTGCTAAATGTCCATTTTCCGAGAGTTTCAGCTCTAGAAGGTCTTCTATCGAGATTTCTGTAATATTCTCTTTTAACACAAGTTTATCAACAATCTCTTTGAAATCACCAATTAGGTTTCGATGCCAGCAAATCGCATTCATGCTTTTTTGAAAATTTGAATTTATCAATTCAGAAAAAGTTGAAACTACACTAATTTGACGACTATCGGAAAATGTACTGGCCATATAAGAATGAAATAAAGAGTGTATTGCGCTTTATTATATAACATTGAACTCTGAAAATTACATTTGCATACTTGCGGCAAAAATCTTGTAAAGATGATTAGACCTTAACATAAAAATCTAAATTACAAGGTGAGCCAAATACCAGTCATTATCAGCTTGTTTCATGAGCCGAATAATTATTCTATTTAAATCAATATATGAGCCGATTTAAAACGTATTTAGCTTATGACGGATTTCCAGAATCTATGTTTCATCAGAATGAGCCGAATAATTTGAATAAATAGCTCACATTTTGAGCCGAATAAAAGCTATAATCAGCTCATGGAATAGGGGATGTTAATGAAAAAATGGGTCTGGCAAAAAGCTAATTGGACTAAATTTAAATGGGATGACACACTCGTCACGGCCAAATTGCGCTTAATCCATAAGAAGATAGGTCAGTTGGTCGGTGAGAGCAAAGCATCACCAGATGCTGAAGCATTACCCTTAGATATACTGCTAACCAACCTTGTAGCATCCTCTTTAATTGAGGATGAAAAGTTAAATGTTCGCTCACTCAAATCTTCTTTAGCTCGTCGTCTAGGTGTAACAGAAGAAAATCCTGCGCCACTTCAGAATAAAACTGAAGGATTAGCCAATATCATGATGGATGCCGTAAATAATCATAATGCGGCATTAACTATGGAGCGCCTGTTGCAATGGCATAAATGGCTTTTTCAAAATATAGAACGCTTTGATTATGCCGCCCAGAAAATCAAAGTAGGAGAGATTCGAGATAATGCGGCTCCCATGCAAGTTGTGGGTGGTTCTCTTTATGGCACATCAACCAAGCTTTATTTTGAAGCACCAGAAGGTGGAGAACATTTACTAGGACTGATGCATGAATTCTTAGAGTGGTTTAATCATTCTAAAGATGATGTCATGCTTGATCCGTTGTTACGAGCTGCTCTTGCTCATTTTTGGTTTATAACATTACATCCATTTGAAGATGGTAATGGTCGTATCACTCGTGTCATCACAGATTTAGCATTAGCGCAAATGGATCACCAGAGTATTCGTTTGTATGCGATGTCAGTGGCAATCCACGAAAATCGTAGTAGCTATTATGAAATTCTAGAGAAGTGTCAGAATAATACCTATACGATTAATGAGTGGTTAATCTGGTTTTTAGATACGTTAGAGAGAAGTATCGACAGGTCTTTATTGAGACTGGATAGAACGATTGCCAAAGCTAAATTTTGGAATTCTTATTCGCATATTGAATTCAATGAAGCCCAAAATAAAGTTTTAAATCGTTTACTTCATGGCGAAGAGAATGATTTTCCTCATGGGATCAGTGCTTCTCAGTATCAAAAAGTGACTGGTGTAAGTAAAGCGACAGCAACACGCCATCTAGTTGAGCTTTTAGAAAATGATGTATTGTATAAACTCGAAGGTGGTGGGCGTAGTACGCGCTATATATTGAAAATAGACAAAGAAAAGTTTATTTGAGAGATTCAAAATTACTGAGCTGTGGCAACAAACAGTGTTGTACACAGTCTTGGATATTCTATTTAACATAATCTTCATTATACGAAGTTATCTAATATAAATATTTGTTTTTTAAATAGTTTTATTTTTATAATTCACAACCATTAGCAGCTTAATTTATTTCCTCTATACCTATAAGATCAATTTCCGAAATCGAATATAAATTATCGTCAACAACAATACTGCATGACATTTCCATTTTAGTGTTAAATGATATATCTATGTGTTCAACGACACCTTTAATAATTGAGCTTTTTAAATGTTCTGGATAATCAATTGGTATCTCTAGGCTATTTAAAAGTCGTTCAAATGCCAGATCTCTGAACGTAACTTCATGATTCAATAGTTCAAATGGCACTGTATCAAAATTTTTCATGATTAACTCCATATATAAAAAAAAACAATGAGAAAGTATGTTGAATACTTTCCCATATCATATTGATTTAACTTGCTTGTTTAAAATCACCAAAAGCTTTAATTTCATATGGCAAACCCACATAATTTTCAGCCAGTGTTGTTTGCCCAGCAATTGAACTTAAAATATAGCTGAGTTCTGCCTGTTTTATTTTATGGTCAAATTCACTTTCATTTTCAAAGCGATGCAACAAATGTGTCATCCACCATGAAAAACGCTCTGCTTTCCATACACGTTTCAGACATTTTTCAGAATATTCAAGAATGCCTTGATCAGAACCCTTCTGATAATATTCAATAAGTGCGCTGGATAAATATGCGATATCTGAAGCAGCCAAATTTAAACCTTTGGCACCAGTTGGCGGCACAATATGGGCAGCGTCACCCGCCAAAAATAACTGACCAAAGCGCATTGGTTCAGTTACAAAGCTTCTTAATGGTGCAATACTTTTTTCAATTGATGGTCCAGTAATCAAATGTTTACGACTTTCAGGATCAAGGCGATTTTTTAATTCGTCCCAAAACTGTTCATCTGACCAATTTTCTACATTATCTGTCAATGGAACTTGTAAATAATAGCGACTTCGAGTTTCTGAGCGCATACTACACAAAGCAAATCCACGTTCAGATTGTACATAGATTAATTCATCTGCAACTGGTGGTACGTCTGCCAAAACTCCCAACCAACCAAATGGATAAACTTTTTCAAATGTCTTTATTTGATCTTGTGGAATACTGGCGCGACATACACCATGATAGCCATCACAACCTGCAATAAAATCACATTCAATTTGATAACTTTTTCCTTGAGACTCAAAGCTAACTTTAGGTTTTTTATAAAAATCAAAAATCTGTACATGATTTGATTCATAAAATGATGTTAAACCTGCTTGCTCGCGCGCTTGCATCAGGTCTTTAGTCACTTCCGTTTGACCGTAAACTGTGACTTGTTTACCATTGGTTAATGCTGATAAATCAACACGATGCTTTTTTCCATCGGTTAAAATTTCTATGCCAGAATGCGCTAAACCTTTTTGATTTAGATTTTGATCAACCTCTGCCTGTTTCAATAAATCGACTGAAACTTGTTCCAAGATACCAGCACGAATCCGCGATGCAACATACTCAGCACTACGTTGTTCAATGATGATGTGATCAATTCCAGCTTTATAAAGTAATTGACCGAGTAATAATCCTGCTGGGCCTGAACCAATAATAGCCACATTAGTCTTCATGATTTCCATAACTTCATCCTTGCGATTTCCTTTTATTAAATTACGTGCTTATATACCTAAGCTCTATATTTCAAATGAACTAGAATCCGTATACCATGACAACTGTCCGCTATACGGACAAAACCAAGCTGTAAACTAGGAATTTTGTTATGGAAAGACAAAGTGAATTAGTTCATCACCCGCATTCAAATGAACAAATTAGAACTGAAGATTACATTGCAGGTTTAGCCAAAGGTTTGGCATTACTTGAAGCTTTTGGAATCGATCGTCAACGCTTAAATGTAACTCAAGTTGCAGAACGCACAGGTATTAGCCGAACCGCAGCGCGACGTTATCTTAAAACCTTAAAGTTTTTGGGCTATCTGGAAACCGATGAGCATTATTTTTGGCTCACTCATCGTGTACTGCGTTTTTCTAGTTCTTATTTAAGTTCTGCGCATCTTCCGAAAGTGGCTCAATCATTTTTAAACTTATTGTGCGCACAAACTACCCTCACCTTTTCTATTGTGGTGCTGGATGATCATGAAGTCGTTCCTATCGCGCGTAGTTATTTACCGCAGCAGGACAATTTACGTGTTAGTCCTTATGGGATGCATTTAGGCAATCGTTTACCTGCACATGCAACCTCTACAGGTAAAGTTTTATTGTCGACTTTAACTCTCGATGATCAGATTCAATGGATTCGACGCTATGGTTTGAAACGTTTAACCCCTTATACGATGATTGATGAATCTGTTTTTTTAAAAACACTCAAGCAGATTTCACTTTCAGATTATTGTTTATCTAAGGAAGAACATGAATTGGGGGTGATTGCCATTGCTGTCCCCATTTTGAATGCTCAAGGCAAAGCGATTGCTGCACTGAATTGTATGTCACAAACCAATCGGGTACAGGAAAGTTATTTGATTGATCAGGTATTACCTTTACTTAGAAATACCGCAAATGAACTAAGAAATATTATTTAATCAAAAAAGGGATTCTGACGAATCCCTTTTTATAAATTTTTATTTATTTATCTAAAGCATAGGCTACTACGTAGTCACCATGATCAGGAGACTGACGCGCACCACCCGCAGAAATTACAACGTATTGTTTTCCTGTTTTAGGTGAAACATAGCTCATTGGTGTGCCTTGGCTACCGACTGGTAATCGGGCTTTCCAGAGCTCTTTACCATTTGACGAATCAAAAGCACGTAAATAATAATCTTGGGTTGCGGCGAAGAAAACTAGTCCACCCTGTGTCGCCATTGGACCACCAATGGTTGGCATACCAATAGGCGCTTTCAAGCCCATTTTAATCCCCATTGGCCCAGTATCCTGAATTGTGCCCAAAGGTACTTGCCACGCTACTTGACGTGTTTTCATGTCAATTGCAGTCATGGTACCAAATGGCGGTTTTTGGCATGGAATACCCAAAGCCGACATAAAGCGGTTTTTGTTGACTTTATACGGTGTACCCGCCATAGGCACAGCACCCATACCGGTATTCACTTTTTCACCACCACTAGCTTGAATTTTGACATCTTCAGGTGTTTGTTTGATCAGTTGGATCCACAGACCTAAACGCATGTCATTGACAAACATATAACGATGCGATGGATCAAACGCAATTGAACCCCAGTTCATACCACCAAGTGAACCTGGAAAGCTCAATGAAATATCAGTACCCGGTGCAGTATATAGACCATCGTAACGCATTGATTTAAAGCTAATACGACACATCAACTGATCAAATGGTGTAGCACCCCACATGTCTGATTCAGTTAGAGTCTGATTACCAATCTGTGGCATTTCAACTGAACGTGGTTGCACTTTGCTGTATTGCTCACCTGGAATATCCGCTACTTTAACTTGCTGACTTTCAACTTTGGTCAGCGGTTGACCGGTAACACGATCAAGTACATAGAATTGACCAGACTTAGTCCCAATAACCACAGCAGGTTTGGTTGTACCATTTTTCATTGGGAAATCAACCAGACTTGGCTGCATTGGCAAGTCAAAATCCCAAAGATCATTGTGAACTGTCTGATAGACCCACTTCTCTTTACCCGTTGATGCATCAAGCGCTAAAACAGAAGTGTTGTACTTATGATCTGGTGCAGTACGATTGCCCCCCCAAACGTCTACAGATGAGCTTCCCATTGGTAAGAACACCGTATTCATTTGTGGATCATACGACATCGCAGCCCAAGAGTTTGCAGAGCTACGTTTATAAGTTTCACCTGGTTTTAATACATAGTTTGGATCTGGGTTACGTGCATCAAATGCCCAACGTAATTGCCCTGTAATGACATCATATGCACGAATAACACCACCTGGCATATCTGCGGCAACATTATCGGCAATACGGCTACCAATAACCAAAACAGAACCCGCAACGGTCGGCGCGGAGGTGACTTCAAAACGAGGGGCTTTCGTGCCATCCCCTAAACCTTGTAGCAAATCGACTGTGCCATTAACACCAAAGTCTTTACAACGTTCACCCGTATCTGCATTGACTGCAATTAAACGACCATCAGGCGTATTGGTATATACACGACGTGGACATTCGGTATTTGCTGTTACAGTTGCAACAGGCGTGGCGCCTGCCAATGTCGGTTGTAGCAATGGTTGTGTAGAATCAAAATAAGCAACACCACGGCAACGCTCCCAAGCATCCGCTTTGGAATTCACTTCAGCTTTCCAGAGTTTCTTACCTGTATCGGCATCAAGTGCAAAAATATTATTATGTGGTGTACACAAGAATACTTTATCGCCCACCTGAAGCGGTGTCGATTGATCTTCAGCACCATTTCCCGTACCCGTAGTAAAGTCACCGGTGCGAAAGCGCCAAACTTCTTTCAATTTGGACACATTATTTCGGTTGATCTGATCTAAGGCTGCAAAACGGCTGCCCCCTGCATCATTACCATAATGATCCCAATTGACCTGCTTTTTAGCTGGATCGACAGGAACAAGTGGTAACTCTTCGCCAGATGCTTTCACCGTTGGATGTGGAATAAACATGCCGTATAAACCACCGATCATGCCTAAAACCGTCAAACCACCAATAATATAAGCAGGTGCAGAAAGCGAAGTTTGATACTGATATTTACGAATAGAAGGTAAAGTCAGTAATAAAGCAGCAAATAGACCTGCGGGGAACATTAAACGCGAATGTAATGGCCAGAATTCCCATCCCGCATCAATCAACGCCCAAATCACAGTTCCAACAAAGACCAGCGCAAATAACCAAACGCCCAGTGCTTTTTTCTTAAAGATAAAAAATGCTGATGCGGTAGTGAATAAACCCGCGATCAGGAAGTACCATGAACCACCGAGGCTAATCAGTTTGCCACCGCCGATGATATAGAATAAGCCCGTAATTAATAAAGCTAGCCCAAGTATGAAACACCATATTTTCAATATGATGTGAGATTTTGCTTGAGGGTCAGACATACATCTTTCTCCACTTATCATAACAATGAAAATCTGCAAACAACCTCAGATCGTCACTGTTATGTATAAACACATTCAGCTAAAGTGGTTTTCACCGCTTTAGCTGTTCGAATAATGCTTAAATCCAACAATATCATGCTTATATTTTAATCAATATTTTTTATTAAAATCTCGATATTGTTAGAAATTTAAACGCATAGTTAAACCTGCAACCCACGCATCATCGACCTCTTTGACACCCGCAGGTTGATGGATATACTGGATATTTGGGCGTAGCATTACGGCTGGCGACCATTGGTAGGTATAATTTAGTTCAACATTGAGTTCGTCACGTTGAATTGGAATATAGTTGGTTGCAAATGCATCATATTCATAATAGCCGCGACTTTCGTTAGTTGCGATTTGACGATCACGGGCACGATCATTCACCAAATAGTTGGCTAAACCAAAACCAATCGAATCGTTTGGACGGCTATCGAAAACACCTTTGTACCAAACAGCAATTTGCTGGGTACTTTGTACCGTTGTTGTCGCTTTATCGTTGAGGACACCATTAAAGCTCAAAAATAAGCCACGTTTTGGATCATTTTCACGCTGAGTTAACTGCTGTTGTGTATTAATCCAGAAGCTGTGCTTGCCACTATGCTCTTTACCTGCTGTACCCACATCATTGGCATCTGCGGTTGAGTACAAAGCCCCTATCTTGTATTCGCCTGGCAAACCGTTAAATGCACGAAGTTTAGGTTTCCATGCTAATTCCACTGGAATGGTTGCACCTTTGACATTATTCATATCAAGATTAAAGCCATCGCTATTTGATTGGGTTTTGACATTATCAGGATTGACCTCATATACACCCAGACCCAACGTCCATTCAGGTGCAAATTGGTATTTTACATTTGCGCCCCAAAGTCCCACTGGCCAGTTGTACCAGATCGAACCAATCGATTTTCCAAGCTGCCCACCACAAAGTAAAAGATTTTGAAATTCGCATTGTGAGCTGTTGAAATCATCTGACATGCCCATACGACCAATTTTGACTTGAACGGTATTGTCATCAAAACCTTTTTTGATCCATGCCTGAGTTAAGCGCCAGATTTTTCCGCGTCCGTAAATTTCCTGACTATTCCCTAAGGCGCTTGAACGTGGATCTTTAATGCGCTCAAGTGTTAAGGCATTCCCGTCACGTTTGGTAATCATGATCGCCGCAGTCGTATCTTCCCAACCCGCAATTTTATTTAAATCAAAATTTGCACCTAAAGTAAGCTGCCCCGCATTTTCAAGGGTATTACTGTCATTGTAACCACCATCAAGATTGGTCGCAGCCTGACTCATAATCGACGCTGTAAATTTATAACCTTTGTTTTCGAGTTGCTGACGTTCACCGCCCCAATCCCCCAATAACCATTGGCGATCTTGCGACCAAAACTCATTCGCCAGTGCAATCTGACTGCTTAATACTGCTGTTGAAATCAAACCCAATTTAAAAAAATGATGCATATTCTTTCCTTTCTAATCTGGGTGTCTTCAAAGCGAAGACACCGCTTTATCCTTAATTTTGTTATTTGAGCTGAACCGCAGGACTTAATTCAGATGTTGCACCCAAATGATCCGTGACATTGGCTGTAATAGAAGGCATTACCGTTTTTGGTGTCCAGTTAGCTTTTGCAACACCTTGTGCATTTGTCATTACCACCATTGAACCCAGATATTGCTCAGCCTCAGATGAAGAAGCATTGCGATTTCCAAAAAACTCAACGTGATAACGCTGGTTTGGTGTTCCTTTAACTTCAATGCTCAACTGTTTTTTATTGAGCGTAAGTTTAGGTGCCTGAATGCCCTGATTTGGAATAGCATTACAGTTTTGTTGATTCGGCTGCGTACAGGTTTTTTGAAGTTTTGCGGGCTCAATCACCACACCGCCACCACGCGAACCGACAAAGCCCTCGTGTTCAAGTGCAGGAACGCCAAATACGATCGCACCAAGACGCTGATTCGGAACACAGGAACCACCCGCTTCACAACGTTTAATGTCTTTGCCATTGTCCCAAATCTGGTTTTTGGTCAAAGTCGTACGTGCATTGGCATCTTTTTCAGAACGGATCGCGATACCGATACGATTGCCATGTACTTTGTTGCTGTCAAAGATATTGCCATCACCTGTCAGATTGAATCCTAATGAGTTATTGGTTAACTCGTTATACGCAATGTAGTTACGTTTGCCCCAGTTAATTTGCAAACCATCTGAATAGTTTTCAAATTTGTTTCCTACAACGGCATTGTCGTTACCCCAAAGGATTTCAATCCCTTGTGATGGCTCAGGATTGGCTTTGGTGGAAGTAAATAGATTATTGGCAATCAGGTTAAATGCTGCGCCACGTGTGAGCTCTAATCCATCACCATTGTCGATAAATTGATTGTCTAGCACTTTATTATTGTTGGTCGTGGTTGAAGTTGGATTGCCCTTTCCGTCATCTCCCGTGATCATGACACCCGCTCCGCCATAGTTATTGCTAATGCGGTTATGCTGAATCAGGTTGTTACTTGAACGGTTTACCAAAACCCCAATACAGAAGCGATGAACATCCAGACCTTTAAGAGTTACCCCATTCACGTCTTGTAGAACCAGACCGGGTAAAGTCATGGTACGAACATTGGTACCATACTGTTCAGGATTTGCCCCAGGACAAGCTTTAGCACCTTCACCTTTAATGTAGTTTGAACCATCAATGGCAATAAACTCACCTGTTTTATCCCACTCTGTCCCTATAATTTTTACAGAGGACTTGATCGGTGGTAATGGTTGATTAACTTTAATCACATAAGGGGCTTTACCCACCGCTTGAATCAGGATCTGATTTTCCTGAGCTGCGTTAGCGTTGGATTGTTCAATCGCCCAGCGCAAAGAACCTTTTTCATTGTCATCCTGATAACGATCAACGACATAAGTTTCTGCCGCTGCAAAACCAGAAGTTACCAAGCCCAGCGCCAATAAAGATAGGCGTAAAGAAGTTAATTTCATGACATGTTCCCTGTCTTGTTAAGGTGTAGGTTGAACCGTTTTAAGGAATTGTTTGAGTTGAGTGACATCAATTTGTCCCGGTGCTGAAGCCTCACCAATCATGCCAAAGCTTAAGCTACCGCCCATATTGGCAGTCGCGATACGAGAAATCGTGCCTAAACGCCCCATCGACATGGTCAAAAGTGGCTTTTTACTTTGCTCACTGACTTTTAAGGTAGCATTCATCAAGGTAAATACGTCTTGCTTGGATTTTGGCATCACTGCAATTTTTAAAATATCAGCCCCCATTTGATCCTGTTTCAGCAATCGGCTGACAATTTCCTGCTCACTTGGTGTTTTGTCAAAGTCGTGGTTTGACATCACAACCAGTACTTTTTTCTGGTGTGCAAGCTTGGTCAATTTGGCAACCGCTGCTGGATCACGGAACATCTCAATATCCAGCAATTGCATGAATGGTTTTTTCAGATATTCACTGTAGATATTTTCATAGTCTTGATCCGTTACTTGCAACTTTCCGCCTTCATTCGCAGTACGAATGGTGGCAAGTAAAGGCTTATCTTTTAAAATCTGGTTCAGTTCTTGACCTAAGGCAATCACCTGTTTGCTATCGCTTGCAAATTCAAGCAAGTCAATACGAAATTCTGCAATATCTGCATCTTTGTTGGCTGCAATCACTTTAGCTTGTGCGATTGCCTGCTCTTTGGTTTTTGCAGTAATCGGCACAATAGTTTTGACTGGTAATTCACCAATATTAAGATTTTTTACAATATAGGATGCATGTGCAGGCGCTGTCGTTGCTTCTACAGCATGAACTGATGCAAAAGGCAAAGACATGAATAATGCGCCACTGATGCAAAGTTGTTTAACGAGTTTATTGGTATTAAACATTTACGTTTCCTTGTAAACCAAGAGAACTGTACGCCAAAGACGTACAGTTGATTCCATCATTAAATATCAAAAAAGACAGTTTCATCTTCACCCTGAATTCGGATGTCAAAACGGTATACGATTTCACCATCACGCTCTTCACGTTTAGCAATCAGCGTTTGACGACGAGTCGCCCATTCAATGCTATTCAATACTGGATCTTTGGCATTGGCTTCTGCTTCATCATCAAAATAAACACGCGTGTTTAGCCCGATGTTGATGCCACGTGCAAAAATAATCAGTGCAATATGCGGCGCCTGAATGGAGCCTTTACGCCCCGGAACAGCGCCCGGCTTAATGGTATTGAAACTCCAAAAGCCTGTATTAAAATCAGCACCTGTGCGCCCCCAACCCAAAAAGTTTGGATCGGCTTGTTTGTCTTGAGAATCAGCCTGACTTGGATACACGCCGTTTGCATCTGCTTGCCAGATTTCAATTAAAACATCGCGTAGCGGTAAACCTAGACCATCAAATACCTGACCTTGCAAACGGATACGTTCACCTTGTGTATTTTCCTGCACAAGATTGTTATCCAGATTGTGTTCAAACACTTCGATATTGGCTTGTTTAGGTAAAAGACCAATATGTACGTACGGCCCACCTGTTTGAGATGGGGTTTCTTTGAGTTCCTGAAAATTCCAACCATTCATGTTATTTACTCCATCCATTAAGTTAAGTCATTTTCGAAGTAAGTCGCACGACGACCACGCAGCGTGATGTCAAAGCGATAACAACGGCTATCAGCTTCGATAAAATTGCTCTTGTCTTCCAAAGCGATTAATGCACGACGTTGTTGTTCTGAAGGAATGGTTTTCAGGATTGGACAAGAATCAATTAATGTATCGCCTTCAAAATAGAACTGTGAAATCAGACGCTGCGCCCAACCATCTGCAATTAATGAGAAGTGAATATGCGCAGGACGCCATTCATTGATACGGTTACGCCACGGATATGGACCCGGTTTAATCGTACGGAAGACGTAATAACCATTACTGTCAGTCAACATACGACCACAACCACCAAAGTTAGGGTCCATCGCACCAATGTATTGGTCATTTGGATGACGATAACGACCAGAAGCATTGGCTTGCCAGACTTCTACAAGTGCATTTTTTACAGGACGACCAAACTGGTCACGTACATAACCATGAACAATGACACGTTCACCAATTGGCAAACCATCTTTGGCATAGTTCAAAATCAAATCATTGTCTTTAGGGCCAAATTTGTCAGCACTAAAATGAGGTGCAGTGACTTCTGTCAATGTTTCCACAATTGAAATGAGCGCATTCTTAGGCGAGCGTAATACACTGGTTTTATAGCCGGGTGTATATGCTGGCGGATGGTCATCTGTATTACGCTGAGCGTAAGCTCCCCAAATAATTTGAGACATGATATCTCTCCTTTAAAAAGTAAAATCCTTGAACCGTTACTGTTGACCGTCTTGGTCTGAGCCAATCCCTAGCTCTACAAAAACTTCTTCTGCCATATGCATGGCGGCATTTGCTGCGGGTAAGCCTGCGTAAAGTGATGAATGAAGAAATAATTCCTTAAGTTCATCTTTAGTTACGCCGTTGTTGAAACAAGCGCGAATATGCATACGCAGCTCTGCTTCACGTCCTAGCGCAAGCAAAATACCCATCGTAATCAGACTGCGTGTATGACGTGGTAGACCTGGACGAGACCAGACTTCACCCCATGCATAACGGCTAATAAAATTTTGAAAATCTGAGTTGAAGTCATTCAGGTTCTCAAGTGAACGGTTGACGTGCTTTTCACCTAGAACTTCAGTGCGGACTTCAAGTCCTTGTTTATAACGTTGTTCATCATTCATTAGAGAAACCTCAGATCAAGTTGCATCCGTATGTGCAACAACAGATTTAACAAAGATTGCAACAGCGGCAGCGGCGGCAGGAATAAACAACATGCTCAGGATCATGGTAAATGACCAGTTATTACCTAACAGAACCGCACCGATCCATGCACCAAATACTGCGCCAAAACGACCAATACCTGACATCCATGCAACACCTGTCGCACGACATTGAGTTGGGTAGAAACGAGCGCTGAGTACAGGCATAGAAGATTGCGCGCCATTGACCGCAATACCAGCACACAGAATAAATAGAGCAAGTAAGGTAGGATTAGATAAGCTTTGACCTACAATTAGGGCAAAAATACCAGCAGCTAAATAAAAGCCAGCAATAATACGGTTTGGATTAAATCTATCCATTGCCCAGCCAATGAACAGCGCACTGAGTACACCACCAAATTGGAATAAACCACCGATAAATGCTGCGCGTTCAAGCGATGCACCCGTTTCACGCATGAGTGTTGGCAACCAACTGGTCAACAGGTAAATAACAACTAAACCCATGAAGTAAGTCAGCCAAAGTAAAACAGTACCTTTGACATATTTTGGTGAAAACAGCATGCCGAACACGCCTTTTTTATCACCTGCATTGGCTTTTTCTTCAGGTACATGAAATTCAGTGACGCCTTGTACTTGTTGTGGTGCAATACGTGTCAAAATCTGACGTACTTTTTCGTTATTGCCGCCTTTTACAATTAAGAAGCGATAAGATTCAGGCAGACAGAAAATCACCAGAAGCATTAAGATTAGAGGCGCCCAGCCACCTAATAAAAATAGGCTATGCCAACCATGGGCTGGAATCAGCCAGCTACTAATGAACCCCCCCCATTGCCATGCCCAAGTTATAACCACAAAACATGCAGGTCACTAAAAGTGAACGCACGCGCGCTGGGCAATACTCAGAAAATAATGTGGTGGCATTTGGCATGGCTGCACCAAGCCCGATGCCTGTCAAAAAACGGAAAACCACCAAACTATCCAGATTGGTTGAATAAGCACAAGCCAGCGTAAAACCACCAAAAATCAGCATCGAAACTGACAAAACGATTTTTCGACCAAAACGGTCAGCGGTTGGGCCAGAAACCAGCGCACCGATAATCATCCCGCCCAATGCAGCACTCATCACAGGGCCAAGTTGAGAGCGATCAACACCCCAATCCTGAGCCAATGCAGGTGCAATAAAGCCCATTGCAGCAGTATCAATACCATCAACAAAAACAATGAGAAAACAAACAATTGCGATCAACCACTGATACTTACTTAAAGGAGCATCATTGATCAGTGCCTGTGCATCTAAACTCGTTTTTGAAGTAGCGTAATCCTGAGACGCCATATTTGCCTCCTAAGGCCTAAAGTCCTTTTAAATATCTAAACTACTGAATAGACTCAATAAATTGACTGAAGACTTGAGTAAAGGCTTCAGGTTGTTCAATATTGGAAAGATGAGAAGCTTCAATGATATAAAGCTGACTTTCTTTGATGTGCTGTTGCATAAATTCACCATCTGCAACTGTAGTTACAGGGTCAGCAGCTCCTGCAATAATCAAAGTTGGAATTGCAATCGATGCAAGTTGTTCACGTACATCCGCCGTTGCCAAAGCACGACAGGCGTTGGCATAACCTTGAGCTGGTGTATTGGCCAGACTCTGAATGGTTTGTTGTGCCAAATCATTATTTTGATAATCAAACTTATCGCTGAACCAACGCGTATGTGTGGATGTAACCAAATCAGTCAAACCGTTTACTTCAACGGCATCAGCTCGTGCATTCCAGCCCTCGACTGTCCAGATTTTGGCAGCAGAATTCGCCACAGTGATGCTATTAAAGCGTTCAGCTTGATAAATACCTAACCAGAGTGCAGTCATACCGCCCATTGAAATCCCACAAAAATGTGCTTTTTCAATGTTGAGTGCATCCAAAATATCGATGACATCTTCACCCAGATTTTGTAGTGTTGTATTTTCAATGACATCACTTTGACCATGACCACGGGTGTCATAAGTTACAACTCGATACTGGCTTTTTAATGCAGCAACTTGTGCTTGCCACATCCCATGATCTGTACCCAATGAGTTTGAAAATACGATTGCAGGCGCATTTTCAGGCCCATTGATCTGGACAGATAATGTTTTGCCTTGACGATTGGTCATCATGATGCTGTTATGTACGCTCATTTTGCCACTCCTTTTGCTTCCTGCAATACTGCGTCGATCTGGTCTTGAATATTGCCCAGATATGACTCAGGTTTAAAAATTTCATCAAGTTGTGAGGCATTAAAATATTGCTTCACGTCGTCAATGTTTGAAATTACATCTTTTAAATGTGTCTGTTCTGCAACCGCTTTTTTGCATGCAGCTTCCACCACATGATGCGCATTAAGACGCCCCATATGCGGTGCCAAAGCCATCATCACCGCTTCAGCCATAATCAGCCCATGGGTACACTCGATATTGCGATGCATGTTATCCGCATGGACTTCCATGCCTTGCAGTACATCCAAAGTGCGCTCTAATGCACCTGCGGTGAGTTGAAAAATTTCAGGTAAACACAACCATTCTGCATGCCAACCGCCTAAACTGCGCTCATGCTCTTGCACCATACTTTGATAAATGCTCGACATGAGTGCTGGAACACGATTGGCAGCAGCCAACACCGATGCTGCTGCAACTGGATTACGTTTATGTGGCATTGTTGATGAACCACCGCGACCTTTGGCTGTTGGCTCAAAAACTTCTGCAATCTCAGTCTGCATCATGAGCGACCAGTCACGCGCCATTTTTCCTACGTTACCTGTGATCATGCCAAGTACACTGGCAATCTCGACGATACGATCACGTTCACCATGCCAAGTACATGCTGCCGCAGTCAGGTTTAATTGCTGTGCATAAGCATTCACAACCATTGAGCCTTGATTCTGCAATGAAGCCAATGAACCTACAGCACCACCCAGTTGTGCGGTTAAAACACGCGCTTCCATGGCATCCATACGATCCAGATCACGTTTAAAAGCTGAAGCCCAACGTGCCAGTTTATGACCTAAAGTAATCGGTAAAGCCTGTTGCAACCATGTGCGACCCATCATTACTTGATAACGATAAGTTTGGGCTTGAGACAAAGCGGTGTCATAACACTGCTGAACTTGATTTTGTACAATGGTCAGTGCATCGCGACACTGCAAAATACAGGCTGTATCCAAAATATCCTGACTGGTTGCACCCCAATGTACATATCGCGCAGCATCTTCATCCACTTGTTTGACGATGGCAGTCAACTGTTTTACAAATGGAATGGCAATATTTCCTGCCAAACCTGTTGCGGTTGCCAAAGCATCAAAATCAATGTGTTCCAATGCTGTTTTTGCAGTACGCTCAATCACATCAGCAGCAGATTGAGGAATCACCCCAACCTGTGCCTGTGCTTGCGCCAGTGCTACTTCAGCTTCAACCATATATGACACTAAAGCGCGGTCACTGAAAATTTCAGTCACCTCTTTTTGGTAAAACAAGCTGGCATATAACTGGCTCATGATGACTTTCCTTAAACCCGCTCAATAATCAAGGCAATGCCCTGACCGACACCGATACACATTGAACATAGCGCATACTTACCACCCGTTTGTTCAAGCTGATTCAGTGCTGTAGTCACCAAACGCGCGCCAGATGCGCCCAGTGGATGACCGAGTGCAATCGCACCACCATTTGGATTCACTCGTACATCACTATCTTTTAGACCTAAATCACGGGTACAGGCCAAAGCTTGTGCTGCAAAGGCTTCATTCAGCTCAATCACATCCATCTGTTCCAAGGTCATGTTGGCTTGTTTCAATAGTTTTTTAATCGCTGGTGCTGGTGCAAATCCCATAATGCGGGGTTCTACACCCACCGTGGTTGCTGCGATGATTTTGGCACGTGGTGTTAAGTTGTATTGTTGAATCGCTTCATCAGAAGCAATGAGTAATGCCGCTGCACCATCATTAATGCCAGATGCATTGCCCGCAGTCACTGTACCGTCTGCTTTAACCACGCCTTTAAGTTTGGCTAAAGCTTCTAAAGTGGTCGATGCACGTGGATGTTCATCGGTATCGATGATGATCGGATCGCCTTTGCGCTGCGGGATCGTGACAGGCACGATTTCTTTGGCAAAGTAACCTTTGGCTTGTGCTGCCGCAGTACGTTGCTGACTGGTATAAGCAAACTGGTCTTGATCTTCACGGTTGATGTTGAACTGTTCTGCCACGTTTTCAGCGGTTTGTGGCATGCTGTCGACACCATACATGGCTTTGAGCTTTGGATTGATGAACCGCCAACCCATGGTGGTGTCTTCAATCTTTTGAGTACGACCAAATGCGCCTTCTGCTTTACCCATCACATACGGTGCGCGGCTCATGCTTTCGACACCACCTGCAATGATTAAGTTAGCTTCACCTGCTTTAATCGCACGGGCAGCCATGGCAATCGCATCCAGTGATGATCCACATAAACGATTCACTGTGGTTGCAGGGACTTCAACGGGTAAACCTGCAAGCAGTGCGGACATGCGTCCTACGTTGCGGTTGTCTTCGCCTGCCTGATTGGCGCAGCCATAGATCACGTCATCGACTTGTTGCCAGTTGACGCTTGGATTCCGCTCGATCAATGCAGTAATTGGCACTGCACCCAAGTCATCAGCGCGAACTGGTGCTAAACCACCTGCATAACGACCAAATGGGGTACGGATTGCATCAACGATGTATGCATTTTTCATATTCAGTTATCCTTATCCCTGTGTCGCGTCAATCAGCATTGCACCCGTTAAGCTCTGTAATTCTTCAAAGCTTAAACCGTCCACTTTCTCAGTCACTTTTAGACCTTCTGGTGTCACATCGATAATGCATAAATCAGTGTAGATGCGATCCACACATTTTTGCCCTGTGGCAGGATAAGTCAGTTCAGCAACGATCTTCGGTTCGCCTTTTTTAGTCACGTGATCCGTGGTCACAAAGACTTTTTTTGCACCCACGGCCAAGTCCATCGCCCCACCTACCGATGGAATCGCATCAGGTGCACCGGTATGCCAGTTGGCAAGGTCGCCATTGGCGGCAATCTGGAAAGCACCCAATACGCAAATATCGAGATGTCCACCACGCATCATCGCGAATGAATCACCATGATGGAAAAAGCATCCGCCTTTGAGCATGGTCACGTATTCTTTACCTGCATTGATCAGTTCTGGATCTTCTTCACCTTTTGCGGGTGGTGGGCCAAACGCCAGTAAGCCATTTTCTGAATGTAGGAATACATCTTTGTCCGCAGGCAGGTAGCTGGCAATTTTGGTCGGTAATCCAATGCCTAAATTGACGTATGAACCCTCTGGAATGTCTTGTGCCACACGCTGTGCAATCTGGTCACGGCTTAGTTTTTGATAACTCATGTCGTTCTCCTTATGCTGAAACAGGTACTGGTGCAGGCTGTACCTGTACCACGTGTTGTACAAAGATGCCTGGGGTCACGACCACTTCTGGATCAAGCTCACCGAGTTCAACCACTTCACTGACTTGGGCAATGGTTACATCCGCTGCCATCGCCATAATTGGGCCAAAGTTACGTGCAGATTTGCGATAGACCAGATTGCCCCAGCGGTCGCCTTTGTGCGCTTTAATCAGAGCAAAGTCGGCTTTGATGGGATTTTCTAAAACGTAGTCTTTGCCGTCATATTGAAGGGTCGGTTTACCTTCAGCCAACAATGTACCAAAACCTGTTGGGGTGTAGATTGGGCCAAGTCCCATGCCGGCGGCTTGCATACGGCAAGCCAGATTGCCCTGCGGTACGATTTCAAGTTCGATTTTGCCCGCACGATACAGTTCATCAAATACGTAAGAGTCGGCCTGACGTGGGAATGAACAGATGATTTTTTTGACTGCGCCAGTTTTGAGTAGCTTGGCAAGACCGTAGTCGCCATTGCCTGCATTGTTGCTGACGATGGTGAGGTCTTTCAGTCCAAGTTCGATTAAACCATTAATCAGTTCAGCGGGTTGACCTGCTGTACCAAAGCCGCCAATTAAAATGGTGGCACCGTCTTTAATCTGGGAGAGCGCTTCCGTTAGGGTCGCTGCACTTTTATCTATCATTTAGATAACTCCATTGTGCATCAAGCAAAATTAGAAAGGTGGAAAACTAGGACATGGCTAAGGAAGAACATTTCATGCAAGTTCAAATACTATTCCTTAGTCATTCGGTAGGATTCCCTTGTCTGATCATTTTTTATAATTTTTTGTTTGAGTTCCAGACCAGTTTAGTAGGTTTTGTTCGGTGATTAAATCATTTGTTCGACTATCGAACAAAACCTGATTTATCTGGTCGGCTTTAGCGTTATAGTATGCAAATCAATATGACGAATGTATCAAATGCTAGGAATGTCAGTAGATATGGATAAAAAAATAGAGAAAGAAGAAAAAATTCTTCACAATTCAAGTAACAAAAAAACGATTCGTCATGAAGATTTTGTTGCTGGAATTGGTAAAGGCATGGCGATTTTAGACAGTTTTGGTACGGATCGCCATCGATTAAACATTACCATGGCAGCTGAAAAAACAGGGATGACTCGGGCAGCTGCACGACGCCATTTACTTACTTTAGAGTATCTCGGTTATCTTGAATCCGATGGGCATTACTTTTACTTAACACCTAAAATATTAAAATTTTCAGGCTCTTATCTTGGTGGTGCACATCTTCCAAAAATTTCTCAGCCTTTACTTAACTTATTGACAACACAAACTTCTCTCATCTATTCGGTCATGGTACTTGATGGCTACGAGGCGATTACCATTGCCAGAAGTGCAGCACACCAACAAACAGATCGGGTAAATCCCTATGGGCTTCATTTGGGAAATCGCTTGCCTGCACATGCAACCTCAGCAGGAAAAATTCTTTTAGCCTATCTAGATGACCATGAACAACAGGAATGGTTATCACAACATCCACTACAACGCCTAACAAAATATACGCATACCAATAATCAGGATTTTTTAAAGCTTTTATGTGAAATTAAAGAACAAGGCTGGTGTTATTCCTGTGAAGAGCATGAACTGGGCGTGCATGCCTTAGCTGTACCTATTTATGGACAACAGTCGCGTGTTGTCGCTGCGCTTAATATTGTTTCTCCAACGATGCGAACCACTAAAGAATACTTAATTCAGCATATTTTGCCTTTATTACAGGAAACAGCCAGAGAGTTACGCAATATTTTATAATTCAAATTTTAAACTTATCGTTCGATCATCGAACTCTTGTATTTCTCTAGAAAATATTGCGTCTATGGTTTCGATTAGAAAAAATACACAAATGTTCTGAATCGATTAACTTCTGCTTGAGTATGGATCAGTCTATAATATTTAAGCGATGAAATACATTTAGATAGTTTATGTGAATCTTCATTTAATACTGACACTCTAGGCTAAACGAAGATTCATTATTTACATATCTTACATGTGCATTTTTATTGCATAAAATGTTCGAGATGATTGCTAAAATGACGTTGAGGGGCAAAAAAATCATCCCATGCTGTTAAAGCGATAAGAAAGATCATCGCAATGACTAATATTACAATGATACGTAAAGTTCCTAGAAAATAATGCATTAACCTTCCCCCTTCAGTTGACTCGAATTTAGTTTCTGAATCATGTAAAAACATACGCTACACACGAAGCCAAGGCTCATCATCATTGCGCCAAGAAAAAACAAATGTGGGTAAATGACACCACTTGTATGTAAAAAGCTAATCAGCAAACCGCCTAAAAGCTGTGCCGTTGCAAATGCTGCGGTTGCAATACTCCATGCGGATTGGTGATTATGAGTACCTAATATGTTCAATAAAGCACTTGAACTAAGAGAAACCACAGCAGGATTTAATAAACCTGTTAAAAAAGAAGAAAGCGCTAAGCTATAAAAATGGTGGAAATAGACTGGAATAAAAATAGCAAGACTATAAAGTAAATAACAACGCCATAAAGCACCCGAAATCTGCCAATGTTTACTGCAATAAAAAGCAAATACTGCTCCTAACATCGAGCCTATTCCATAAAATGCCCACTGCTGATTGGAAAATTGAACACTTTGATGTAACTCACTTTTAATAAAATCGATCCAAAACAAACTATGTGGAATATAGGCAATTGCACTTAAAGCGTAAGCAGCAATGATTAGCCCAGCCATTTGAACGTATTTGGGTGCTAAAGAAATGCCTGACTGGTATGTCTGATGAGTCTGTACCGCCTTTTGTTGCCCCTGTAAACCAATAAAAATGACAAAACTAAAGACCAAGCTTAGAACACCCAGAAATAACCATCCTAATCCAACATTGATTTTGGCAGCATAAGGCACAATAAATGTTGAAATCACTACCCCCGCTCCTATCCCACTAAATGCCACCATACTGAGCCGTTGTCGTATTTCAGGCTCTACCCGCCTTAGTGCGTAGCTTGGCGCAAGCACCATTAAAGTTGCACCTGCAATTCCTGAAAATAATCGAAAAACAATATATAAAAACTCAGGTAAACCATGAATTGCACAAAGTAAAAGGCTTAGAGATCCTACAAATGCACTGATACTAATTAATTTTTTATCTTGGATATAACGCGAAGCAGGATGCGCCAATAATGCCCCGATGAGATAACCCAATAAATTTGCACTACTTAAATAACTGGCAAATGACGCAGTAAACCATTTTTGTTCAACTAAAAGTGGCATCAACGAGGTATATGAAAATCTAAACAACCCAATCCCTAGGCACTTTGAAAGAAATGCCACCCAAAACAATCTGGATGTATTTTGCATAGACCAATCTCTGTTTAAGTTAAATACATTAAAGTCGATTATTTATATCTGGTAAAATGATTTATAGTGATAGTTAGTATCTTATTTTGAGATAGTATTTTTGCGATAGTTTGGGTTTTGAGATGTGAAACACTAAGAGAAAAATAATGCAGTTAAAGTCTTTGGAAATTTTTTTAAAGGTTGTGGAATGTGGGAGTTTTTCCCATGCAGCAACGCATTTGCATACGGTGCAATCGAATATTACTAATCATATAAAAAAGCTTGAAGATGAATTAAACTGTGAATTATTGTCGCGTCAATCTCCTATTCGCCCCACCAGTGCAGGTCAACAATTACGCCATTATGCAGAGCAAATGATTGAGCTACATCAACAAGCTAAATTTCATTTTTCTGATCAAACATTATGCCATGACATTCCATTAAAAATTGGGAGTATGGAAACCACAGCCGCAACGCGTCTACCCCAGTTATTTAAAGACGTACTTTCACAACTGCCTGAATTAAGACTTCACTTAAATACGGGTACAACACGTGAATTGATTGACCGCGTTTATAAGGGCGATCTTGACTGTGCTTTTATTGCCAGTTCGCAAGTGCTGCCTGATTTTTATAATCTTCTGGCATGGACGGAACATTTAGTTTTGATTTGTCCTAAAGAAGTCCATGCATTTCCAGATAAGAAGGTTTTATTAAATACACCTTTTCTTGCGATCCGTCAGGGTTGTTTTTATCGAAAAAGCATTGAGTCTTTTTTACAGGGTTATGATTTACCCCCGTCACAACTCACTGAAATGGGCAATCTGGATGCCATCTTAAGTTGTGTACATTTGGGTATGGGTTACGCCATATTGCCACGTTCATATATTGAAAAGTCATCCTATAAAGATGCGCTACAGTTTTTTGATATCGATGAGCAAATTGGTGAAATTAATACGTATCTGATCGCCAATAAACCACAAAGCTGGAGTGGTAATCTCAAACATTTTATTGAACAAGCTACAGACATTTTAGCGCAATCTAAAACCGTGGAAATGACATAAAGCTTGTAAAATAGCTCTTAAATAAGATGAATGCTTAACATTCATCTTATTTCATTGTGATAACAGCAAAATTTAATAGCCTTTCATGACATTCACTTCATTGACTAAAGCTAAGCCCTGCTGCACACGATGGTCATTTTCAAGAATCTGTCCAATCACTGCCGACCATGGTGCATGAGAAGCCACATGTGGTGTCACCAGAATTTTAGGATGTTGCCAAAAAATATGATCTGGAGCTAAAGGTTCTTTTGCAAACACATCTAAAACTGCGCCACGCAATAGCTCTGAATCCAGTGCTGCAATTAAATCCTGTTCGTTTAGATGTTGTCCACGACCACAATTGATGATGCAAGCACCTTTTGGAAGCTGTTGAAATAATTCAACATTTAATATGTCAAAATTATCTTCAGTCAAAGGAAGTAAGTTAATCAAAATTTCACTTTGAGTAAGAAAATCCTGTCGTTGTGCATCACCCGCAAAACAAGTTACACCTTCAATTTGCTTTAAACTACGCGACCAACCTGAAACCTGATAACCTAGCTTTGCAAATTTTTCAGCGATAAAACCGCCCATTTGCCCCAAACCCATAATGCCAATTTTGATATCTGCACTGTTTTTTTGTGGTGGTTGTTTCCAACGTTGCTGCTGCTGTTGCTCGATTAAAACGTCGAAAAAACGCTGATAGTACAGCACGCACCATTGCAAATAATCGTACATGCCTTTTTGATGAGATTCATCGACGACACGACATACTGCATAGCGGTCACCTATGCGTTTTAGATTTAAATGCTCAACGCCCGCCGCCATAGAATGAATCAGCTTTAGATTTGGCAATGTTTCCAGATAATCTAAATCTGGAAACCACGAAATTGCGGTGGTTGCCTGTTGAGCTTGTTCGCTATGTGCCAGACAATAAGCCTCTTGCGGTGCATATTCAGCCAATGCATCTTCAAGCCATTTTTGTACTTTAGGAACAGTGGTTGCAATCACGATCATGAACAATATTCCTCTTTTTGTTGTTCAATCAATGACAATGCAGCATGCCATGCGTTTGCAATAATTCGCTCAATGCCTTTGGATTCAAATTGTGCTGAAGTATGTTCACAAACCTGTTGACTCGGAATATTTAACTCACAACCACCAGCAAGTGCTTTAATTTGTGCCTGACAAGCGCGTTCTAAAAAGTAAATTTCATGGAAGGCACGTTGTACACTATCACCTGCTGCCAACAAACCATGATTACGCAAAATCATGACACGATTTTGTCCAAAATCATGAACTAAACGTTCGCGCTCTTCGGTTAACAAGGCAACGCCTTCATAGTCGTGATAGCTGATTTTGTTATAAAACTTTAAGGCATGTTGCGAGATCGGCAATAATCCCTGCTTTTGTGCAGATACCGCAATTCCATCAGCGGTATGGGTATGAATGACACAATGTAAATCTTGACGTGCTGAATGAATGGCTGAATGAATGACAAATCCTGCCACATTGACCATTTTTCCCTGATCATGTTCATCGATAATATTGCCGTCATAGTCGATTTTGACTAAATGAGACGCTGTCATTTTTTCAAAAGGAATACCATATTGGTTAATTAAAAAATGACCTTCCTCATCGGGTACACGTAAACTAATATGAGTGTCGATTAAATCGGTCATGCGATAATACGCAATTAAACGATATAAAGCTGCTAATTGGCATCTGGCAGCCCATTCATTGGCTGAAACTTGTTGTTGTAAACTTGACATGATTGCATCCTTTGCATGTATTGGGTGTCACAAATCGTTTTAAGTTTAATCGAAGTTAGGCTGACGTTTTTGCATAAATGCCTGCACGCCTTCTTTATAATTTGATGATTTTCCTGCCTCACGTTGCAAATCTCGCTCAAGATCAAGCTGTTGTTCAAGCGAGTTTTGCTGCGAAAGATTTAAGGCTTTTTTAATAAGTTTCATGGATGACGAAGGTTGCATCGCTAAAGTCTCAGCCAATGCATTGACTTGCTGCTGCAAGGCATCATCTGGATAAACCTCCCAAATCATACCCCATTCTAAGGCTTTATCAACCGATAGTTTATTTCCAAGCAACATCAGCGCTTTTGCTCTGGCATGACCCACCAAGCGCGGTAAAATCCAAGTCCCACCTGCATCAGGAATTAAACCTACTTTAGAAAATGACTGTATAAATGAAGCGGACTGCTTGGCAACCACGATATCGCATGCCAATGCTATATTGGCACCAGCACCAGCTGCAACGCCATTGACTGCTGCAACAACCACTTTAGGCATATTGGCAATTTTTAAAATCAAAGGATTGTAATAACGATCTAAAGATGCACCCGCATCATAGTTTGGATCTTCGATGACTTCAGGTTTTCGGGCAGATAAATCTTGTCCTGCACAAAAGCCTTTGCCCATACCTGAAATCACAATCACCTTGACCTGTTCAGATGTTTCCCATTCGGCCAAAATCTGAGCCACTTCCTGATGCATCTGTTCATTAAAACTATTGAGCACTTCAGGTCGATTCAGCGTTAAATAGGCAACACGTTGCTCGACATGTGTCAAAATATGTTGAAAATCCATATTCAATACTCTTGTTTGAGGAGATGGTTTTATGTTCGCCATCTCCACGTTTATCATTGATTAAAAAGCAAAATCTTCTGCATCTAGCGCCATCACTGATTCAGCGCCGGTTTTAATCGAGGCTGCATGCTGCTGAGTTCGATTTAATAACTTGTCATAAAAGAATTGTGCAGTTTTAAGCTTAGCCGCATAAAACTTCTGTTCAGTGGTGCCTTGATCCAGTTTTTGTTGCGCAACTTTTGCCATACGCGCCCACAGATAGGCAAAAACGATATAACTTGAGTAATATAAATAATCGACTGAAGCTGCTCCGATTTCCTCTGGATTATGCTGTGCTTTAACTGCAATATGCTTGGTAATCTCCAGCCATTCGTTTTTAAGTTTAGACAATTGATCCAGATAAGTTTTTAAACTTGAATTGGACTGATTTTCCTCAACAAACTGATCAATTAAATCAGTCATGTTTTTAAGCAACTTGCCTTCTGATTTGAGTACTTTACGCGCCAGTAAATCGAGTGACTGAATTTCTGTGGTGCCTTCATAAAGCGTAGAAATACGTGCATCTCGAACAATTTGTTCCATGCCATGTTCAACTATGAAACCATGTCCACCAAAAATCTGGACCCCATGTTTGGCAGATTCATTGCCTGATTCAGTTAAAAATGCTTTGGCAATCGGTGTCAAAAATGCCAGTAATTCATCTGATAATTTTTTTTGCGCTTCATCACTTGAGCTTTCAATAACATCTGCGTGTTGTGCCAGAAAATATGCCAAGGCACGTCCACCTTCAGCAAATGCCTTTTGGGTCATCAACATACTACGCACAGCGGGATGTACAATAATTGGATCTGCATTTTGTGTAGGTTGTTTAGCGCCTGTGAGTGCGCGCATGGCTAAACGTTCTTTGGCATAACTGAGCGCCCCTTGAAAAGCAATTTCAGATGCTGCCAAGCCTTGTACTGCTGTACCAATACGCGCAGTATTCATAAAGGTAAACATGCAATTTAAACCACGATTTTCAGGGCCAATCAGATAACCTTTGGCAGCATCGAAATTCATCACGCAGGTTGCATTGCCATGAATTCCCATTTTGTGTTCAATCGCGCTACACACCACCTGATTACGATCTTGAATGTTGCCAGAGTCATCGACATTAAACTTGGGTACAATAAATAACGAAATACCTTTGGTCCCTGATGGTGCATTAGGCAAACGAGCCAGAACAATATGCACAATATTTTCAGCCAGATCATGCTCACCTGCTGAGATAAAGATTTTCTCGCCTGTAATCGCGTAACTGCCATCTGCCTGAGGTTCTGCTTTAGTCCGAATCAAACCCAAATCTGAACCTGCATGCGATTCAGTCAGGCACATGGTCCCCGTCCAAATCCCTGCTATCAGTTTGGTCAAAAAAGTTTGCTTTTGTTGTTCAGTGCCATGATGCTCCAATGTCCGCATCGCACCATGTGAAAGTCCCTGATACATTGCCCACGACCAGTTCGACGCGCATAACATTTCAGAAATAGCGATCCGTAACAAAGTAGGCATACCCTGCCCCCCATAAACTGGATCAGCCGTCAGTGAGGTAAAACCTAATTCGACATATTTCTGATAGGCTTCTTTAAAACCTTTTGGTGTCTTGACTACACCTTGATCCAGATGACAGCCTTCATGATCACCACTTTGGTTGATCGGCGCAATTTCATTTTCACAAAAATCGGCTGCGGCTTCTAAATACTGATTGATCAAATCGCGATTAAATTGATCTGCATATTTTGGAAACTTTTGATAGTTTTCTTCAACTTCTAACATCTCGTGTAAAACGAATTGCATATCACGCTGTGGGGCTTTATATACAGGCATATCCTATTTCCTTGATTTTCTATTCAACTTAAAAGCATGTTTTAAGTTTCTCAAAATTTATTCTCCTCATAGGTTAAAAATATCTAAAATAATTCCATATTGCAAAATTTATTTCTGCAAATTTCATTTTTTTGGCTTTAATTTTCCATAGTTATTAGTCCAAAAATAAATTTAAATATAATTAAATAATAAAATACAAAATGTTATGAATTTTTTAAGTTAAACCTATTTATTTAATAGAAATTTAATTTTTGTCATGCAAAATTTTATTCCGAAAATACTATTTTTATAGTAAGGTATTTTTCATGTTTTACAGCAAGGATGAATCATGCAAACAGGTTTAGAGTTTTTAACCGCACTCAAAAATGGCGAAGTATCGTCTTCCCCAATGGCACAAACGCTTCCCATGCAGTTGATTGAAGCCTCAAAAGGTAAAGTGATCTATAAAGTGACACCCAATAACACTCATTTAAATGTTCAAGGGGGTGTACATGGTGGTTTTTGCGCGACTGCGCTAGATACGGCAACGGGCGGTGCAGCGCATTCCGTACTTGAAGCCAATGTTGGTTACGGAACGATAGATTTAAATGTCAAAATGATTCGGCCAATGCAGACAGATACGGCTTACTATGCGCATGGTGAATTGATTAATGCAGGTCGAAATATCATTACCACTGAAGGTAGAATTGTGGATGACAATGGAAAAATTTATGCATTTGCTTCAGCGACATTTATGATCATCCGCAAATAAACCCTTAGAAGATTAAGTCTTAGTGACTTAATCTTCTGTCATGAGGTTGCCTCATTTTATAAAAATCATAACGATCAATTACAAAGCTAATAATTGCCATGCCCAAACCAATACTGGCACAGGCAATCCAACCAGAATGTTTCCATGTATAAACTGCAATAAAAGAACCTAATGCTGCTCCACCAAAATACAGCGTCATATAAATTGAATTAATTCGAGATCGTGCTTGTGCAGAAATACGATAGACCAGATTTTGATTAAGTACATGTAAAGCAGATAAACCAAAGTAGGCTAAAATCACACCAACTGCATATAAGATCAAAAATTTCTGCGCAAAAAATAAGGGAATCCATGCCAGAATAAGCAAACTCAGACTAATCAGAGCCGTGATATTTTCCTGCTGATGTGCAATTTTTTTACCTGCCCACGGTGTTGCAAATACTCCTGCCAGACCGACTATTCCAAAGAGTCCTATTTGAAAGTCATTAAAATGATAAGGTGCATTGGCCAGTAAGAATGTCATGGTGGTAAAAATCAGCGCCAAAATACCAAAACCAATACCGCCCACTAATCCGCGACGTATAAGATGTGGTTCATGAACTGCTAAAGTAAATAATGATGCGTAGATTTGCCAGACCTTTAATTTAACTGTCTTTTTTGCAACTGGAAGTTTAAACCAGACAATCGAGGCAAACAGAAGAATAATAAAACCACTTAATAAATAAACAGCATGCCACGTCCAGATCGTCGAAATCAGTCCGGCAATCGAACGGGCTAACAAAATTCCCATGAACAAGCCACTCATCAGGGTTCCCACGACTTGTGGGCTTTTTTGTGGTGTTGCTAAACCTGCGGCAAATGGAACGAGAACCTGAGTAGAAACTGAAAAGAATGTGGAAAGAAAGGTCAAGCTATACAAAGTCGTCAAATTGGGGCTAAAAGAAAGCCCCATTTGAGCCAGACCTGTACAGATCATCAGTACAACAATATATGACCTTTTTTCAAAAAAATCTCCCATAGGAACCAATACAAACAAACCTAGCGCATAAGACAGTTGACCAATTACGATCACCAGTGCGGCTTGATCTGGATTGACTCCCAGAGCATGTGCGATTGAATAAATCAGTGGTTGATTATAATAATTCGATCCAGCACAAATACCGCAAGTCATTGCAAGTATAAATACCAGACTCTTAGACATATCCATATGTTCTGTACTGGATTGAATCATGTTAGACATTTTTTACTCAAATGCTGATTTTAAAATTTATACATCGATACAAAGTTGACACGCGAAATGTCAGCCGTTCTGCCATCAAATACTTTGCGCTCACCTAGATGATATTCCACACCAAAATCCATTTGCGCTGTTGGACTATAAAATAAGTTAGCTGCATAATCGGTTAAACGATCATTGGCATCCTGATTTAATTCAGCATAGTCACTACTGTCATCATATTTAAAGATTGAAGCAGACCAGTTGGTACGCCATTGCTCATTAAACTTATAGGTATAACCAATATTAAATGAATCCAGTGTATTCATCACCAAATCAGTTTTGTCTTTATTTAATGAGAAATCGCCTGCTGCATTTAAGCTTGGAGCATTGGCCAAACCATTTTGAGTGGTATATGGCATAAATTTCTGATCACCAACAATATGTTGATAGTTTGCCTGTAAAGACTGTTTTGGCGTAATTTGATATTTCAAACCACCACCTGCTCCCCAACTGACTTTTTTAACATCATCTCTGCCAACATCGGCTGATTTTTCGTTGACAAAACCTTGAGCAAGCACAAGCAACGGACCTTCTTTATAGGTATATCGTCCTGTTAAAGATGGAAAAGCAGAAACCCGTGAGCTTGTATATTCAAGTGCAACTTTTAAATCATGATTGTTATCAATTTTCCAGTCATAGCGTACTTGTGGCAAACGCGTATATGAGGTTCCCATAAATTGGGTATAGTCGACTGATTCTGTACGGGTTTCCATATTTGACATCAGTGACCAAGTCTGACCAAATGTCCAGTCTTTATAAGTAAAGAACGCATGTCGAATGCGGAACTTGCCATCACCAGTTCCCATTGTCGAGCTATCAAAGAAATCGGCTTCAATATTACCCGTCACTTTTTTATCTGGGCTAGTGAAATAAACACCTAAACGACTGGCATTAATCATCGCATCTGAACGCGGATGATTGGCACGTTTATCATTTTCAAAAGGTGCTTTATAAATACTGCTTGTTGTACGCCCACCCGTATCCGGTGAGGATTGAAAATCAACGGCTGCATCTAAACGTGCAATTCCGTAGACTTTAACATTATCAGTCCATGTAACCCATGAAGGTGGTATTGCTTTATCCGTTTTTGCCGAAGAATCAGAAGATTGCACGGTTTTTTTCTCAGCTAATTCGGCATTGGTAGCCAATATTTTTTGCTGATTAGTTTTTTGCAGCTCAAGCTCAGTTTTTAAACGCTGTAATTCTGCTTCAAGCGCATTTATTCGTTGCTCAGTCGTACTTTCTACAGAATTTGCAAAAAGCGCCCCAGAAGCCGCGGCACAAACCGCAGCTAAAATAAGTTTTTTCATCTTTATTCCTTAAAGATAGAGATTAATCAATCAACTTGTATATGCCCCTGAACATCCGAATTTTCATATACAAGCTATTTTGAAGTACTAAAGTAAAATTTAAATTCGAGCATCCACAAGTGGACATTCTGTTACAGCCTGCAACTCATCAAAAGTTAGACCTTCAACCATTTCAATCACATGTGCTTGTCCACCTTTTAAGTCAATAATGCATAGATCGGTGTAAATACGATCGACACATTGCTCACCAGTGATTGGATAACTCAATTGATTCACAATTTTGGCTTCACCTTTTTTAGTGGTGTGCTCCATATAAACAAAAATACGTTTTGCACCAACCGCCAAATCCATTGCGCCACCGACCGCAGGGATATCATCTTCTCGACCTGTATGCCAATTCGCCAGATCACCATTCAATGCAACCTGAAATGCACCCAATACACAGATATCCAAATGTCCGCCACGCATAATGTCGAATGAATCACCATGATGCATAAAACAACCACCTGGTAATAAAGTCACCAGCTCTTTACCCGCATTGACTAGATCTGGATCTTCTTCACCTTGTGCTGGCGGTGGGCCGAATGCCAATACTCCATTCTCAGAATGTAGAAAGATTTCCTTGTCTTTAGGCAAATGTTTGGCAACATTGGTTGGCAATCCAATCCCCAAATTTACATAAGAACCATCAGGAATATCTTTTGCGATAATTACCGCAATTTCTTCACGACTTCTTTTTTGAATGGTCATTTGATATCTCCTACTTTGACAACATGCTGTACAAATATTCCTGGAGTGATGATGCATTCAGGATCAAGACTACCCAGCTCCACGACATCATTGACCTGTACAATTGTGGTCGTCGCGGCTTTTGCCATAATTGGACCAAAATTACGCGCGGCTTTACGATAAATCAGGTTGCCCCAACGATCGGCTTTGTCCGCATAAATAAAAGCAAAATCGGCATGTAATGGATATTCCAATACATAGTTTTTACCATTGATGGTTCTTGTTTCTTTACCTTCAGCAATCTTTGTACCGTAAGCTGTTGGAGTAAATACGGCCCCAAGTCCTGCACCTGCGGCCTGAATACGGCAAGCCAGATTGCCCTGTGGAACAAGTTCTAGTTCAATTTTCCCAGCACGATATAAGTCAGGAAAAACTGTTGAACTTACAGACTTTGGAAACGAACAAACCAGTTTTTTAACCAGTCCAGCCGTAAATAGTTTGGTTAAACCGTTTGGGCCCGAAGACGCATTATTATTGATAATGGTCAGCTCTCTTGGTGCAATATCAATAAGCGCTTCCAGTAAAGCTTCTGGTTGACCAGTAGTACCAAATCCACTGGTCATGATGGTTGCACCATCAGGAATCGTTCTTAAGACCGATTCAATATCACTGGTGATCTTATTAATCATATCAATTCATTCCTTCTGTCTTCATTCACAAAGCTTTTTGTAAACTATTCATTACTCAGCCTTTTGCGGATCGTATAATCTGTCTTTGATAAATAAGGTTGGAATCAAACCACATAAAAAGTAGGCTACTCCCATTAACAACAAACCTGCACCAATCGAGTTATGGGTTGCCAAATAACCAATAGCGATCGGGGCAAAAATTGCACCAATTCTTCCAATATTAAATGCACCACCCACCGCAGTTCCTCGAATTGAAGTCGGGAAACTTTCAGTTAAATAAGTGGCATTGATGGCATAAGGAATGCCGTATAAAAAACCAAAAATGAGCATTAACCAGCCAATATTTTCGGCCGTATGGAAATAAACAACGACTGGAATAAATAGCGCAGTCCCCATTGTTCCAAATGCAAATACAATTCGACGGCCAATTCTGTCTGCAACAAAACCAGCGATAACTTTGGCAAACATCATGGTCAGGAAAGTCCCAATCATATAAATTGCCATTTCTTTAAACTTGATTCCCAATTCTGCTTCTAAATATGAAGGCAGCCAATTACTTACGCCAAAATAACCGAACAATAAAAATCCAGAACTAAATGTCCATAACATCAACATCTTGCCGTGTTGTTTATCTTTAAATAATGCGACATAAGGATTTTCGAGTTTTTGTGCTTTACCTGCTTGCGGGTTTGCCAATTTGAGTGCACGTGCTTTTTTCCATGATGCAGGCTCTGGAACAAGAAAGAACATCAAAATGGAAAATACAATTGGAATAATGGTAATGAAATACAGCATCCGCCAGCCAAACTCAGGAATAATCCATCCAGATAAAGCCGTGATGACCAATGAACCTAAGGTATAACCAGTCATGAGCGTTGCCAGAACAGTGGTTCTATATTTAGTCGGAACCAGTTCCGACATAAGCGTATTACATGCAATATACAGTGATCCTAAACCCAGACAGGTAATGGTTCTTAAAATAACAATCTGTTCATAAGACTGCGCCAAACCCGTACATGCAGAAAGAATGGCAAACATCGCTGTTGCAATGACAATCACGCGTACACGTCCAAAGCGATCACTTGCCCATCCACCAATCAAACCACCAATCGCCATTCCAAAAATAGACCAGCTTCCGAGTGCTCCTGCCTGTACACTGGTTAAACCAAACTCTGCTTTCAAACTTGTTAGTGTAAAAGCTAAAATCCCAATATCTGCTCCGTCACACAGCAACACCAAAAAACAAAATATAAACGCAGTCATCCAGACTTTTTTTGGCGTCTGAATCACCGTATCTTTCTCAAAACCCAAAACTTCCATTTTCATATTGCCACCTATTTCATTTAGATGAATTTGTTGTACTTTTAAATATTGAATATTTTTAAATACAGACTGGTGATCCATCACCAGTCTGAATAGCAGCATTAATCCGCTTTTTGTGGATTAAATAGTCTGTCTTTAATGAATAACAGTGGAATCACACCACAAATAAAATATGCAGCGGCCATCACCAACAGCCCCAAACCAATTGAGCCGCTTTGAGATAAATAACCGATAGTTAATGGAGAGAAAATAGAAAGTACTTTACCAACATTGTATGCACCACCTACTGCTGTACCACGAATCGACGTTGGAAAGCTTTCCGTCATATAAGTTGCATTGATGGCATAAGGAATTCCGTAAAGGAAACCAAAGAACAGCATTAACCAAAGAATGTTTGTAGGCGTATTGAGATAAACAATCACTGGGATAAATAAAGCAGTCCCAATGGTTCCAAAAGCAAATACAGCACGACGCCCTAAACGATCTGCAATCATCCCTGCAATGATTTTAGCAAAAATCATAATGATGAATGTGCCCACCATATACATGGCCATTTCTTTGAATTTGATACCAAGTTCAGATTCAAGATATGCTGGCAACCAGTTACTGACACCGTAATAGCCAAACTGCAATGCACCTGTACTCACCACCCACAGCAAAAACATGATGCCGTGTTTCTTTTCTTTAAAGATTTCACGATATGGATTTTCACGCTTAACCGCTTTCATACCGCCTTCGGTTTGAGCTGCACGAAGTTGACGCGATTTTTTCCATGATTCTGGTTCAGGCACCATGAAATACATAAAGAAAGACAAAACAATAGGTGTAATCGCTAACCAATAAAGATAACGCCAGCCATGATCTGGAATAATATGTCCAGCCAATAAAGTCGCAAGTAATGAACCTAATGTATACCCTGTCATTAAGGCAGCAAGAACCGTTGTACGATGTCGGGTCGGTACCATTTCAGACATCAAAACGTTACAGGCAATATATAGTGCGCCCAGACCCATTGAACCAAAAACACGTACTAGCGCAAATTGTTCAAAAGAATGAGTAAAGCCTAAAGCACAGGTTAAAATTGAAGAGTAAGCAATAAAGAATACGATGATACGTACGCGCCCAAAACGGTCACACGCCCATCCCCCGATCAATCCCCCGATTGCAGAACCGAATAAAGTTAAACTACCTAATGTCCCGGCTTGAACCCCAGTAAGATGAAACTCTGTTTTAAGACTGGTCAAACTTAATGCTAAAAATCCTAAGTCAGCACCGTCACAGAGCAAAGCAAGAAAAGCAAATATAAATGCAGTAATCCAAATTTTTTTAGGCGTTTGAATCGCCTGTATTGTATTACTTGATGTAATTGTATCTGTTGTCATGTCTATTTCCTCAGACAAAAAACACATGAGGCATCCAATTGCCTCATGTCATATAAGATCAGAAGTTAAGCAGTCACTTCCTTAATCATATTTTTAGCAATAATGATTTGTTGAACTTGAGTTGTTCCTTCATAAAGACGGAACAAGCGAACGTCACGATAAAAACGTTCAATTGAATATTCGCTGATATAACCCGCGCCACCATGAATCTGTACGCAGCGATCTGCTACACGACCACACATTTCAGTAGCAAACATTTTTGCGCAAGATGCTTCGGTGCTAATGTTTTGACCTTCATCACGACGACGCGCAGCATCTAAAACCATACATTTGGCTGCGTAGATTTCAGCTTTAGAGTCTGCAAGCATGGCTTGAATCAATTGGAAATTTGCAATCGGTTGACCAAATTGTTTACGCTCTACAGCATAACGAAGTGCGTCATCCAGCATACGTTCCGCCACACCAACACTATATGCACCAATGTGTAGACGACCTTTATCCAAAACTTTCATTGCAGTTTTGAAACCTACGCCCTCTACGCCACCGATTAATGCAGAAGCAGGTACACGACAGTTTTCAAAAATCACATCACAAGTATGTGATCCTTTTTGTCCCATTTTTTTATCAATTTTACCGAGCGTAATTCCTGGGGTATTGGCTTCAACCAAAAATGCAGAAATACCACTTGCACCTTTAATTTCAGGATTAGTACGTGCCATCACTGTAAAAGTCGCAGCATGCGGTGCATTGGTAATAAAACGTTTAGTACCATTTAAAACGTAAAAATCGCCATCTTTTACCGCAGTTGTTTTTAAAGATGCCGCATCAGAACCCGCTTCTGGTTCAGTCAGACAGAAAGAACCAATAATTTCGCCGCTTGCATAACGCGGTAAATATTTTTGTTTCTGCTCTTCAGTACCATCAATGATCAGACCACTTGAACCAATGCCGTTATTTGTACCAATTAACGAACGAAATGCAGGAGAAGTATGACCCAATTCAAAGGCAACATTGACTTCCTCTTCCATCGTGATACCTAAACCGCCGTATTCTTCTGGAATGGTCAAACCGAATAAGCCTAGTTCACGCATTTGCTGAACAATATCTTCAGGAATACGGTCATTTTCAGCAACTTCATGTTCTCTTGGAATCAATTCATTTTTGACAAAATCCCGAATCGTCGAGAGTAATTGTTGCAACATTCCTTCATCGCGGATCATGAGTGATCTCCCATTTCATATATTTCGCTATTGATACCAACTATTTATTTTGCAAATTAGTCAGCACACAAAGTTTCACAAAATCTAGTTCTGCATTAAATTAATTTCATACTACGAGAATTAAAACCATTTTTTCAATACTTTTTTAAAAATAAATTTCGTTAAACGAAATTATGTATCAGCTAGGCTTTATTTTTCAGGCATTTACTGATTTATCAAAAAGTTCAATCAATTAATGTCATAAAAAACACTTGAAAATTTTTGTCGATTAAGCATTATATGAGGAATGTAGTTTTGATATGCGAAACAAAGGATGTAAAAATGACAGATATGAACAAGGATAATTTCGTCGAAATCGATTATTCAATTGAAAAAATAGCAATCGTCAAAATCAACCGCCCTGAATCAAAGAATGCATTAAATACAGAAGTGCGCAAACAACTTGCACAGGCATTTACTGAACTTAGTTTTAATGACGATATTCACGCCATTGTCCTTACAGGTGGTGATGAAGTGTTTGCAGCTGGTGCAGATTTAAAAGAGATGGCAACAGCAGGTTCAACTGACATGATGCTACGCCGTACAGAACGTTATTGGAACGCGATTTCTCAATGTCCAAAACCTGTTATTGCAGCAGTGAATGGCTATGCTCTTGGTGGTGGTTGTGAACTTGCCATGCACAGCGACATTATTATTGCAGGTAAAGGTGCCATTTTTGGTCAGCCTGAAATTAAAGTCGGTTTAATGCCAGGTGCTGGTGGTACACAGCGTTTGTTCCGTGCGGTCGGAAAATTCCATGCGATGCGTATGATTATGACAGGTGCCATGGTTCCAGCAGAAGAAGCTTATATTATGGGTTTAGTCTCTCAAGTGACCGAAGATGACCAAACCATTCCTACTGCTATCAAAATGGCGCAAAGTCTTGCCAAAATGCCACCGATCGCATTGCAACAAATTAAAGAAGTTGCGCTGATGAGTGAAGATGTGCCATTAAACGCTGGCTTAACCTTAGAACGTAAATCTTTCCAATTATTATTTTCGACTGAAGACAAAAACGAAGGAATCAATGCTTTTATAGAAAAACGCAAACCTTCTTATCAAGGCAAATAGGTCTTTACAGTCGAATATTGAGGAAATTAAATTGATGGCGCGTAAAGTATTTATTAGTGCTGGTGGTTCCGGGATTGGTCGATGTATCGCAGAAGCCTTTTTGAAACAAGGCGATGACGTTTTTGTGTGTGATATCAATCAACAAAGCTTGCAACAATTCAAACAGGATTATCCTCAACTACAGATTGCGTATTGTGATCTGGGTCAAATGCATGCGATTCAACCCATGTTTGAAACTGCCATGCAAGCGTTAGGCGGATTAGATATTTTAGTAAATAACACAGGAATTTCTGGCCCTACCGTGGCAGCAGATGAACTGAGTTTTGAAGACTGGACACAGGTTTTAAATTTAAACCTGAACAGTACCTTTATGATGACGAAATTGGCGATCCCTTATCTCAAGCAATCCGATTCAGGTGTCATTATCAATCTTTCCTCGATTGCAGGACGCATGGGTTATCCATTTAGACTGGCCTATTCGACTTCAAAATGGGGAATTATTGGTTTTACCAAAACGCTTTCGATGGAACTGGGTGCCTTTGATATTCGTGTCAATGCAGTTCTTCCCGGTGCAGTCGATGGTGAGCGTGTGCAACGTGTATTACAAGCTCGTGCAGATGCCATGAATATTTCTCTTGAAGAAGTGACTCAAAACGCACTTGCCAATCAATCGCTTAAACAATTTGTCAATCCTAAACATATCGCAGATTTATGCGTTTTTCTCGCATCGGATAGTGCGAGTTCCATCTCTGGGCAAATATTACCGATAGATGGCGATAAACAGCGATTAACCTAATTTTTTATATCTTTATTTTTTAAATGATTACAGTATCTTAGGACAGTTATCATGACACAACAGATCAAAACTATTGCCATTATTGGTGTCGGTGTTATGGGTAGTGGTATTGCCCAGATTGCAGCCCAATCAGGTCACACCACTTATTTGTACGATGCCAAAGCTGGTGCAGCACAGCAAGCCAAAGAAAAATTGGCAGCGACCTTTCAAAAGCTGCTTGATAAAAACAAAATCACAGCTGAACAAGCTGATGCAGCCAATGCAAATCTTTTGATTGCCCATGAACTTAGTGATTTAAAAAGCTGTGATTTGATCGTTGAAGCCATTATTGAGCGTTTAGACATTAAACAATCTTTGATGGATCAGCTTGAAGCGATTGTCCCAGAAACCACAATTTTGGCTTCAAACACTTCATCACTTTCAATTACTGCGATTGCAGCGAATTGTCAGCATCCTGAACGTGTGATTGGCTATCACTTCTTCAATCCTGTTCCACTCATGAAAGTGGTTGAAGTGATTCAAGGTTTAAAAACAGATCCAAAACATGTAGAAACGCTGAACCAACTTTCTCGTGTATTTGGTCATCGCCCAGTGGTGGCAAAAGATACTCCAGGATTTATTATTAATCATGCGGGTCGTGCTTATGGCACTGAAGCTTTAAAAATTTTGAATGAAAATGTCACAGACATCAGTGAAATTGATCGTATTTTACGGGACGGTGTGGGTTTCAGAATGGGCCCCTTTGAACTGATGGATTTAACAGGACTTGATGTTTCACATCCTGTGATGGAATCAATCTATCATCAATATTATGAAGAAGCACGTTATCGTCCAAGTCCACTCACCAAACAAATGCTCGAAGCCAAACAATTGGGTCGCAAAGTTGGTCAGGGTTTTTATGACTATCGTACAGGTAGCAAAACAGGTGAAACACCTGCCAAAGTGGTTGAACGTTTAGAACGTTACCCTACTGTATGGATTGCGGCTGATTTTGCAGACGACAAAAAACTGCTTGAAGCCTATCTCACTACACAAAATATTCAACTGGATACAGGAACAATGCCTCAAGCAGATAGCTTATGTTTATTGGCTTGTTATGGTGAAGATACCACACATGCAGCGAAACGTTTCAATGTAAACCCTGCGCATAGTGTCGCGATTGATATGCTGTATGGCATTGAAAAACATCGTACCTTGATGCCTTCACTTGCCACCCAAGCCGATTATGTTCAGGCCGCGCATTCAATATTCAACCTTGATGGTGCATTAGTCAGCATGATTGCTGAAAGCACAGGTTTTGTCGCGCAACGTGTATTGGCGATGGTGATTAATTTAGGTTGTGACATTGCACAACAAAATATTGCAACGGTTGACGACATCAACGCTGCTGTTCGTCTAGGTTTGGGTTATCCGTACGGCCCAATCGAATGGGGTGACGTACTCGGTTCAGATAAAATTTTACTGATCCTAAATCGCATTTCCGAATTAACTTACGATCCGCGTTATCGCCCTAGCCCGTGGTTACAACGCCGTGTCGCACTGAATCTTCCACTTACTTTTACTGCTTAATTTAAAAAGGGAATTTACTCCATGTTAAACGCATATATTTACGATGGTTTACGTACTCCATTTGGTCGCCATGCAGGTGAACTTGCTTCGATTCGTCCAGATGACTTAGCTGGCTTGGTCATTCAGCGTTTGATTGAAAAAACAGGCGTACCGGGTGCCGATATTGAAGATGTCATTTTTGGTGATACCAATCAGGCCGGTGAAGACAGCCGTAACGTGGCACGTCATGCTGCATTATTAGCAGGCTTACCTGTGACTGTGCCGGGTCAAACGGTCAATCGTTTATGTGCCAGTGGTTTAGGTGCAATTATCGATTCTGCGCGCGCGATCACTTGTGGCGAAGGCGATTTATATGTCGCGGGTGGCGTAGAAAGCATGTCTCGCGCTCCTTTTGTCATGGGTAAAGCAGAAAGTGCATATAGCCGCGATGCTAAAATCTATGACACCACTATTGGTTCACGTTTTCCGAATAAAAAGATCGTGGCACAGTATGGCGGTCATTCTATGCCTGAAACAGGTGATAATGTCGCCGTTGAATATGGCATTACTCGTGAACAGGCTGACTTATTTGCTGCTCAATCTCAAGCGAAATACCAAAAAGCAAAAGAAGAAGGCTTTTTTGAAGGTGAAATCACTGCGGTTGAAGTCTCTCAAGGTAAGAAATTGCCGCCAAAACAAGTTAGTGAAGATGAACACCCTCGCCCAAGCTCAACCGTTGAAGCTTTAACTAAGCTTAAACCATTATTTGAAGGTGGTGTGGTCACTGCTGGTAATGCGTCAGGCATTAATGATGGTGCTGCTGCGGTATTGATCGGTTCAGAAGCTGCTGGTCAAAAATATGGTCTTAAGCCAATGGCAAAAATTTTGTCTGCGGCTGCGGCTGGTGTTGAACCACGCATCATGGGTGCAGGTCCGATTGAAGCAATTAAAAAAGCGGTATCTCGTGCAGGCTTAACATTAGATGACCTAGATATTATTGAAATCAATGAAGCATTTGCTTCACAGGTTTTGTCTTGCTTAAAAGGTCTAGGGGTTGACTTTAATGACCCACGTGTCAATCCAAATGGTGGTGCAATCGCCGTTGGTCATCCTTTAGGTGCGTCTGGCGCGCGTTTGGCATTGACTGTTGCACGCGAGTTACAGCGTCGTAATAAAAAATATGCTGTTGTCAGCCTATGTATTGGCGTTGGTCAAGGTTTAGCAATGGTCATTGAGAACGTCGCTTAACCATCAAAACATATCCATTCATCATAACCATGTTTATGATGAATGGATTCATTTTACAATGCAAAATAAAATGCTCTATGATCAGGAGATCCTTTTTAATTTGAGAATTCAATGTCGCAACACGCTGAAAGTAAAAAGAATGATAAAACACTCAATTTTGATGAAATTCGCCTAGATCCTATTTCTCATATTCATCGTGAAAATAACCCTCAATTTATTGCATCTTTGGCACGTGGTTTAGAACTACTACGTTGTTTCTCATTGCAACATCAAGTCTTAGGTAATTTAGAATTAGCCAAAATGACAGGTTTACCTAAGCCGACCATTGCCCGCATTTGTAATACTTTAGTTAGCTTAGGCTATTTGAAACAGATGCCTGATTCTCCTAAATATATGCTCGATATTGGCGTGCTTTCTTTGGGTTATGCTGCATTATCAAATCTAACCATTCGCACTACGGCACATCCTTTTATGGAAGAAATGAGCCTTTATGCGCAAGCACCTGTAGCGTTAGCAGCTCGCGATCGTCTGAATATGCTTTATCTGGATGTCGTTCAAACCAATAGCACCTTACGTCGCCCGATTGGTTCAACATTACCGCTATATAGTAGCTCGATGGGTCGAGCCTGCTTGGTGGCAACACCTGAATACGAACGGAATTTAATTTTAGAGGCCATACAAAAACGAGAACCAGAACAATGGCCACAGATTCAGGAACAGCTTGATCGGGCTTTTGAACAATATGCCAAATATGGTTATTGCCTTTCTTTAGGCGAATGGCAGCAAGGTATTAATTCTGTCGCTGTACCATTAATCAGTTCCAAACACGGTTTATATGTTTTTAACTGTGGTTCACCCTCTTATCTATTAAGTGCAGAAAAAACCATTGAAGAGATTGGCCCGCGTTTGAAATATATGGTGAATAGCATTCAGGATGCCTTAACAGAAAGCTTATAAATCAAATCATCAAAAAAGGAGCAATTGATGATATCAATGCTCCTTCTCGCTTTAATGGTACTGGCTTAGCCTTGCTGAACCACTTTCTTGTCTTTTAAATCTTGTAGCTCTGTTGGCGTTAAAAACCGATCTAA
>Ga0099800_1014_pt1 | contig 63298 bp, 49 predicted proteins | sample Uncmet6_SortRC_1_FD_89868 | JGI IMG/M metagenome (GOLD analysis project Ga0099800, IMG submission 89868) | Marine eukaryotic communities from CALCOFI LINE 67, Pacific Ocean - CN11_C50_N6_SortRC_1 | ecosystem: Environmental > Aquatic > Marine > Oceanic | place: Pacific Ocean: Monterey Bay... | reverse complement strand
ATTGATAAAGCTCTGGCTGGCGACACTTCATCAAAAAGCTCAGATTCTTTAGCGGCTCTCAAAGCTAAATTGAACATGTAGCCACTATTAACGTATGTTGTAGCGCGGAATTAGGAGTGAGAAAAATGATGTGGCTTGGTTTAGTTATGATGGTTCTATCTGGTGTTGCCATCTATGCCTACTACTACAAACAATCGGGAGCTTCGCTAACGAGTCGTAACCAGGCAGCCTTAAAGAAGGCTGAGGAACTGCGAAAAGCATTGCCTCAAAAAGATCTGAGTATAGCCAATGTTAATGTTGGTGGTATTGTCCGGCTGGAGGGAGTGGGATTAGAGTCTCGAGATTTTGACTTACAAATTAGCGCAAGGCACCTGTGTAAAGTGGGCACAGCCCGATGGTTTGAATTAGAGGGCGAGAGCGGAGAAGAAAAGTTTAGCTTATCCGTTGGGGGTAAAGAAGTTGCCGTTACTCTGGAGCAACCAAACCTTCGGGAACTGGGGCTTAATATCACTGACTTGAATCAGCTTGAATCAAGACAGGAACCAATTCACTACCATGATCAACCCTATACCCTGGATCGAGCAGGAGTAGCAACTTGGTGCCAGAATGGTAATGAGCTAGAACCAGAGAATTATGAATATTGGGATTTTGAAACCAATGATGGTTCTGGGTTTCTGTCTGTATCTCGCTGGGGGGACGGCAATGTGGAAGTCGGTTACAGTGTCCCCGTGCGTTCTTCTCAGATAACCGTTTACAGTTTAAGTTGATTAATATGACATCGAAAAAAGAAGATGTGATCCCTCTTAACAAAAAGCCCTGGATAGCCACAGAAAGCCTGATCCTATACCTTTCCGTTACAGTGATGGGAGGTTGTGGCCTAGCATATGAATATACCCTCAGCAAGTTAGCATCAGATCTACTAGGAAATTCAGTGCGGCAATGGGCTATCATTATTGGCGTCATGATGTTTTTTATGGGAGTCGGCTCAGACCTCCAGAAATATTTTTCCGAAAAGAAAATTTTACCAGTATTTATTGCTGGTGAAGTGGCTTTAGGTTTGCTTGGAGCCTTCGGCCCAATGGCTATGCTTTACGCATATGGCCGTTTTTATTCCCACTATATCATTGTTCAATACTTCTTTGTGGGTTCTATTGGTTTGCTGATTGGATTAGAAATACCTCTATTAACCCGCATCAACGAACGCTATACAAATGGATTAAAATTTAACCTAGGCGCCATGTTGAGAATGGATTACATCGGTGCTTTATTGGGTGCCCTAGTCTGGGTGTTCATATTACCAAAGTATTTTTCTGTGATTGAAATGGGCTTTGTACTGGGTCTGGTTTCAATCATAACTGCATTAGTTGCTCTGGTCTATTTTCGTCGGAAAATGCCCCATTTCCGCAGTGCAACCGCCTTTGGTGTTTTATCTTTAAGTTTAGTTTTGGTCGGATTTAATCAAGCATCCCAGTGGGAAGTAGACGGCCTTCAGTACTTATACCGGGACAGGGTGGTCATGGCCAAGAATTCACCCTATCAGCATGTGGTGGTCACCCAATCACAAAGCGGTCAAACTTCACTTTATATCAACGGCCATTTGCAATTTAATAGTGCTGATGAGGAAATCTATCATGAAAACCTCGTGCATCCTGCGATGTCTATAAGCAAGTCTCCAAGACGAGTTCTTATTCTTGGAGGTGGCGATGGGCTAGCCGCAAGAGAAGTCCTGAAGTACCCCGAGGTTGAGAAAATAGTTCTTTGCGACTTAGACCCTATGATCACTGACTTAGGTCAAAATAATCCTTGGTTTGTCTCTCTCAACAATGGCAGCCTTAAAAATGCAAAAGTTCAACTCATCAATAATAAATCTCTACGTCCCGCCCGCCTTTATGAGGTGGCTGGTCAAGACCAAAAACATCCTCTAGGACTCAAACGCCCTGCAACCGGCCAAGTCATGATTATTAATGTGGATGCTATGGAGTATTTGCGACAGGTACCGGGGCTTTTTGATGTTATTATCGTAGACTTTCCTGATCCAAATGCTGCCGAATTAGGCAAACTGTATTCCAAATGGTTTTATGAAATGGTTCATAAGCATATGGCACCAGGAGCCATTTTGGTTCAACAGTCTACTTCACCCTACTTTACCAGAGAAGCCTTTTTAACTATAGGCCGTACCATGAAAAGTTCTGGCTTTTCTGCGGTACCCTATCACGACACAGTCCCATCCTTTGGTGAATGGGGCTTTTGGATCGCTACACGCCGTTCTTTGTATAATGAATCGATGATTACGGAACGTTTGGAACGCATTGACAGCCTGCCAAAAGGTCTGCGTTACTTAACCCCACCATTGATCAGGGCATCATTGGTTTTTGGTAAGCATCGGTTAGCCACGAACAGAACAGATATCAATACAATTGTGTCCGGGAAATTACATGAGTATTACCTGGAAGGCTGGCGTCATGGGTTCTAACCAGTTATGATGAACAGGTTAAACGACAGTGAGTATGAACCCAAGGCCTATGAATACGCATGACAACGATTAGGGGATAAAACATGGCAGAAAAATATTTTAAGTTTCTTCTCTTTGGTTTGTTCGGCTTCTCTGTGCTAATTTTTTTCGCAGGGATGGGTTCTGACAATGATAGAAACTACCGAGTGAATGTGACTCAGATGGTTTCTGCAGGTGATGGCTTGGATCTTAAGGCCGTTGGCGAATTACTTAAAAAAGCGGATAATGCAGAGCAATTTGAAACATTATTAAATGATAGTAGTAATGGAGTAAATAACTTAGATCTGAACGAAGATGGGAAGGTTGATTATATTAATGTAACCGAGTTCGGAGATGAGAAAGTGAAGGGCTTTTCTCTTACAACCTCTCCTACAGCGGGCGAAACCCAGGAACTGGCTACAATAAAAATTGAAAAAGATGCTGAGGGTAGCGCCAAGGTAGAAACTAAAGGTAATGAGAACGTCTATGGTAGAAATAATTATTATCATTCATCATGGAGCCCTGGCTTGGGTACAGGCCTGATGATGGGATACCTATTTAGCTCTCATTCCATGTTTTCTTCGCCTTATGGCTACGGTTACTATCCTCGAGGTTATCGTTCATACTCACCAACGGATTCTGGCAGATACCGTAACAGGATGAACAATTACTCCTCAAAAGGTAACTACAGCCGGTCCAATAGTAGCAGATTTGGTTCCAGTGTAAGGTCACCTAACTCCGGTAAAGTAGCATCGAGTATTAAGGCTCCTTTAAAAAACCCAACAAGCTCACAGAAAAGCTTCCAATCTCGCAATCCCTCCAAGCAGGTTCGCAGTGGTGGTTTCGGGCGTCGTTCCTATAAGTCGTCGTCAGGTTATAGTCGCAGTAATTCAGTTCGCAGCTTCGGACGTAGTGGTGGATTTTTTCGTGGAAAGTGAGGTGGTCTTGTGTCAATTGTGATCTCGGATTTACTTGAATTAGGTTCAGTCATAGAGCTCCTTCGCTCCGAAGGGGTCCTATTCTTATTAGTTTCATTATTTATGATATATGTCGCAAAAGTTGTCCATGATCTGCTTAGCCCATATAATCTTGCCAAAGAATTAACCGGACATGATAACAAAGCGGTTGCTCTATCCTTTGCTGGTTATATTTATGGAGTCGGCCTGATATTGTTTGGTGTCATCACCAATGGCGGTGAAGAAAGCGTTGCCAGCCTATCAACCAACATCATATCAGTCGTGGGCTGGGGCACCGGTGGTATTCTATTTTTGATCCTCGCAAGATTGATCAACGATAATATTCTATTAAGAAACTTTTGTAATACTAAAGAATTAGTCGAAGACAGGAATGTCGGTACCGGTGCTGTCGAATGCGGTAGCTTTATCGGCTCGGCTTTGATCATTCATGCCGCCCTCACGGGAGAAGACACAGGCCTAGTCGCAGGGATCGTCAGCACAGTCATATACTTCATAATGGGACAAATCGGTTTTTTGATATTCGGCTTTTTGTACGGTAAAACGCTTCGTTTTGACCTGCACGATGAGATCGAAAAAGACAATGTGTCTGCCGGTGTTAGTTTTGGCTTTAACTTGGTAGCTATTGGCTTGCTATTATCCGGCTTCATTAAGCACTCAGATTCAATCACGGGATTCTTCATCTGGCTAATATTTACGGCTTTTCTTTTATTTTCAAGCCGCTACCTAGTCGATAAATTTATTCTTCCTGGTGACCTGCTTGATGAAGAGATTTCGCGAGATCATAATTGGGGCGCATCATTAGTCGAGGGTGCTTCAGCCATCCTAATTGCTTTAATTGTCAACGCTTCATTTTTTTAGTTTTGTTTAGAAGGAATAGGAACGAGAATGGGTGCTATAATTTCGGAAGAGCGCAAAATGCAGCTTGCAGGACTATACTTGCTCAAGCTCATGGAACATGAAACTTTTTCTTTAGCTCCAGAAGGTGATGAATCCATTCTTGAACCGATTCATAAGTTCTTGTTTGAAAAAGAGTATATAGCTATTACAGCTGACAACACCCAGTGGCAATTAGAGGTAAAAGGCCGCGATCTATTAGCCGCATTTGATCAAAAATATCGTGACTTCCTGAAAGAAGCCGACATTTACTGCAGTGTCGATTTAGAATCAGGTGAATTTGCTTTCTCATATTATGATCAATTTAGTGATAACTATCAATGGCATGACTTTATCAATGCAGAGCGTTGGGATGATTTGCGCATCGCAGTTGCGGAAGCAAAAGGCCGCGATCCTATTGAAGTTATATTTATGAGCTTCGTAAACGACGGTCAATTTGGACGGACCGATGAAGGATGGGATTATGAAAAACTTTTAGGTTCCGTCTGGGATGAAATTGCCGAAGTCGTCGATGGGGCAATCAGATTAAAAAATCTGGCTTATCAAGATGGCTCTGAGCTGGTTTCTGGACAAGAAGTAATTCAAGACATTATAAGCCAGGGAGAAGAGCTCTTGGCAAAGCTTAAATAGAAAACTTTGAAAACTAGCTCAAAGATTTTATTTTTGCTGCCACCCCTCCGGCAATAAATCCAAAAAAGTGACTTTCAAATGAAACACCCTGTTGACCAGGCAAAACCCCAAATATCATAGTTCCATAAAAGAATAGAGTCACCAAAGATATCAACATATAGCTGAACTTTTTATGAAAAAAACCAAGTAAAGCCAGGTAGCCAAACAAGCCAAACACCAAGCCTGAGGCTCCGATATGAACAGCAGGTCGACCAAAGATCCACGTCAAACCTCCCCCTACAATAATAATGAAAGCCAGCAAACGTGTCGTGTTCTTGCCTTCTATCAGTGCAGAGACAATGCCAAATAAAAGTAAGCCTGCTGTATTAGCAAAAAGATGCATGTAACTACCATGAAGAAAAGGAGCAGCGACAATCCCAACAACCCCTTCTTCGTGCCTTGGTATAATGCCAAAACGGTTGAAATGATATACCTGTGACAACACAAAAGTGATCCAGATTATCGCTGTAAACCAGAGGATTGTTTTAATATATTTCAGGCGTTTCAACACTTAGGAAGATCCTCATTTATTGCTTTACTCTAAACTCATCCTGCCAAATCATATCACTTCTAAAAAAGCATAGCCCACTCAAAGTCAGAAAAAATACGAACAGCAGTTACGATATGCGTTTATCAATACACCTTATACATAATGCATCGATGAACATATAATAACACATCACCACTGCCTCCAAATTAATCAGTTGACTTCGATTATAGTCTAATATATTAACATTGTAATTATTAAGCAATGTAACTCCAAATCCAGAGGGGTTGTCCACTATGACTTTTAAAAAAGCTCATGGTAAAGGTATCCACTTATCTAAATTTACCCTGATTCTATTCTATAGTGCTTGTTCCGCATTTATGTTGATGTTCGACAGCCCAAACCTGCAAGCCCAAATATCTGAAGAAGAACCAGCCTACTCTCTTGCTCAAGGATGTTATATATTGAAGAGCCAAGAATACGGGCGCTATATTGCGAAAAGCCTTGATGGTTTCTATCAGTTCGATCAAATTACAGCTAACAATGCGACTCACTTTTTTCTAAAACCCACAGGTCTCGGATCTTTTCTTCTCCATGATGATGAAGGTCGTTATCTTAGTCGCAAGCTTTTAAAGCTGAAAGCTGAAAGAACCGCCAGTGAATCTGCTAATTGGAGAATACATGATACCAATTTCTCTAACAGCCACACAGTTAACTCTATAAATAATAAATGGCGGTTACGTGACAAGAAGAATAGCCCGATACTCGGTATACACAAACGAAAGCCAAGAAATCATGACTTAATTGAATTTATTCCTCAAAAACCATCATCTTGCTTACCCGCACCCGAAGCCAGTATTAATGCAGAAGTTGCCCCCTCGTTCTATGAAAAAAAAGATCCTGACGAGCCTATCATCGGCTTTGCCGACATGCACACCCATATTGGATTCCCTCAAACGATGGCAGGCCTAGCCATGTCCGGAGGGGTTTTTCACCCGTTTGGTATTGAACACGCTCTCCATGATTGTGAGGAGCTTCATGGTGAAAATGGTAATCTGAATCTGCTGGAGAACAATAATAAGAAATCAATCGTAGGATATAACACTGCTGGGTACCCTAACTTTAGTCATTGGCCTAACCGGGAAACCAGCACTCATATAACAGCCTATTACCGTTGGCTTGAGAGGACTTATTTGAGCGGCTTGCGTTTAATGGTGACAAACGTCACCGGCAATCCTACTTTTTGCCAACTCTTAAGTGCCATCCATATTACCAAACAAAAAGGCAAGTGCTCTGCCAATGATGCCGTGAAGCAACAAGTCGATTATATTTATCAGCTGCAAGATTATATTGATGCTCAAGAAGGGGGGCCGGGTCAAGGGTGGTTCCGCATAGTAAAGTCACCGGAAGAAGCCCGGAAAGTTATCGCCGATCAGAAATTAGCTGTTGTACTGGGATTGGAACATGGAGCCTTATTTGATTGCAGTGGCAGCTACGAAGTCTGTACACCGGAATATATAGATCAACAACTTGATCAAATACATAAACTTGGGATTCGTTCGGTATTTCCTATTCACCGGTTTGATAATGACTTTGGTGGCACCAAGCTACAGAAAGGCACTGCGGGATCATGGATGCATTTAACCAGTAAAATGAGTACCAGCAAAATCGAAGAGATTACCGACTTAATTAACCCCGCTAAATTATTATTCAAGGAAATCGAAGGTTACTTTTATGATGTAGATCATTGCCCTGAAGGAATCCAAGGCAGCAGCAGTATTAAAAGCATGCGTGAATTTATTGATACCGACTTTGCCGTAATTACTGAAGCTATGAAAGGAGTTCCTGCGGTCGGGGGCGTTCTAGAGAAGTTCTTAAATGCTGCATTTATCGATAAATTAAAGCCATTGCCGGAGTATACCGAATTTCAACAGAATAGCAGAGCTTGTAATACTAGATCACTTCAAACGATTGGCAGAAAGTTGCTCCATGGTCTCATTGATAGAGGAATGATCATTGAGGGTGATCATATGAGCTACAGCACTTATTTGGAAACTCTCAGCCTAGTCGAGGAACGCAAGTATTCCGGCTTCGTTTCTTCTCATGGCTGGTATGAAGGCATACCAGAGATCAGAGAACGTATTTTTCGCCTCGGTGGGGTGATTAGCCCATTTCCAAAGCGCCCTGCTGATACAGCAATGGATATACTTGCTCAGGCCCAAGAAATTAGAGAATATAGTGACTACACCGTAGCAATGGCCATCGGGACCGATGTGCAAGGGGTTGCTACGCAAGGGCATGGTGATATCGGGGTAGAGATCAATTATCCATTTAAATCATATGATGGTCATGTAACCTTCACTGCCCCGCAAACTGGGAATCGTTCTTTTAATTTTACTAAAGAAGGGGTCGCTCATTATGGACTAATGACCGAATGGGTAGAAAACTTGATACAAGTAAATCAAAAGAGTGAGGAAAAATTTATAGATCTTTTTATGAACTCAGCCGAAGCCTATGTTCAAATGTGGGAGCGTGCAGCAAACCACAGAAATTGATTATTCTTGAATAAAAATATACTGCACAAAAGGTTCGTTTCAACTTTCAATAATAATAACTTCTATCAAAGGTCTTTTTCTGGTCTGCTTGAGGATATACTCAGAAATTTGTTTTTGAATGCCATTTCTCATTTTTTCATACTTGCGACTTCCTTTGCCCAATGGAGCACTCGCCACCACATGATTAACAATTTGCTGCACGGACATCATAATCTTCGCCGGATTCTTCGGCAAAGGAGCACCTCTTGTTACTATTTCAGCGGGCACTTTTAGCTTCTTTTTTGAAGTAATTCGCAGAATAAGCATAAAAATCCCACCATCAGACATAACCTGCCGTTCCTCAATAATATGAGGTTCAATGGATCCAATAAAGTCACCATCAACAACAACAAGCTCCATGTCTAGTTTTTCCTTACCTACTTTCATCTGACCATCAATAAAATCGATTATTGTACCATTTTCACCTAATACGACATTTTCACGAGGAAAACCATCTTCGATAACAGCTTCAGCATGTTTAAAGGTCATAGATCTAAAGCCATAACCTGGCATAAAATATTTAGCTCCTACCTTCCTGTTGATCCATAGCAATTCTCCAATATTGCCATGTCCTGTCGAGTGAATATCACTAGTCTTGTAAGTAATGATTTCAAGGCCATTGTGGAATAATAAATCACGAAGCTTCTGTACGGATCTTTCATTACCTGGGATCACCGAAGAGGATAATAATACTGTATCATTACTGTTCAACTTAACATATTTATGCCTACCTATAGCAAACCGCCGGAGGGCTGCAAACTCTTCGCCTTGGGCACCAGTTGCCAAGACCAGGATTTTTTCGGGATCATAATTTCTCAATTCATTAGCTTCGATGATCAGATCGGGATTAATTTTTGCCAATCCAATATCCATAGCAATCTGAATATTATTGACAATGCTTCTCCCCTCGAGAACCACCTTTCTTCCTGTTTCTTCACACGCTTTCAGAATAGCAATAATACGAGAGAGCTGAGATGCAAAAGTACCTATAATGATACGGCCGCTAATTCTTCTAATATGATCAGCAATATTCTCTGCAACTTCATTCTCAGTAATGGAGAACCCTGGTCTTTCAGCATTCGTTGAATCAGCAACAAAGAACAAGTTATCTTCGCTCTCTAAGTTATCAAAGACCTTTTTTTCCTGTGCAGAAGGAACCCCATCATCATGATCAAGCTTCAAATCGCCTGAAATAACTATATTACCCTGCGGGCTTTCAATCTTGAGGCCTACCGAATCTGGTATTGAGTGAGTAACGGGAAAAATATCCACATAGGTATCTCCCACTTTAACTCTATCATAGTGTCTAATTTCTCTAATTTTTAACTTCGGCTTACCGGGAAATTCTTCTTGTCGCTTTGTGATCAAACGAGCGGTAAGCTTACATGTATATATCGGAGGATTACCAATCCTTTCCATAATAAAGGGCACACCACCAATATGATCCAAGTGACCATGAGTTATAAAGACCCCTTTAATTTTACTTTTCCTATCCTCAAGGTATTTGGTACAGGGTAATATATAATCAACTCCAGGAGATAATTCATCTGAAGTGAATTCGAAACCAACATCAGAAACAAGAATATCATTTCCAACTTCAATAACGATCATATTGCGTCCAACTTCTTCCAAACCACCTAATGGAATAACGCGGACTCTATCTGGATCGGATTTAAATATCCTTTTGACACCATCTTTAGTAATAGCAACCTTACGCTGATTTTTAGGTCGGTGATTACTTTTCTTTTTCTTCTTGTGAGAACTATTTTTTTCCAACGAGTTATGTTTTTTGGATTTTTTTTTGGACTTGGTTGCAGCTTTTACTTTGGATTTACTCTGCGGTTTAAATTTACTCTTTCCATCATCTGTATTTTTAGTTTTTGATTTTGTTTTTTGATCTTTATTCACATTATCTTTCTTGTTTAATGGAGATTAGTGCAGGATCAATAAAATCTATTCATTATAACATATATTTATCATTTATTTACATAAATGAAACCCCTTCCAACAAAGATAAGTATTATTACTTGTTATAATACTTAGACCCAAATTTAAGGGGGACACAAAAAATCAAACTAATCTAAAAATTACAATAACTTACACCTAAGCCTAAAAGCACAGTCATTGATTACCCAATATTATAACTTCAATACTATGACAACTAGACCCTAAGACATTCTCCCTATTATATAGAGATAAAACAAACCCTAATTAATTTTTCATAGCCCGATTTAACTTACGGACTAATTATAAAACTATCAGTGACCTTACGCATGGGGTTTGGACCAATATTTTGTAATTCAGTATTTAATAATTGAAGGGTTGCACCGGTTAATTGCAAAACATGCTCATTAGGCTGAAAAGTTGTCCCAATAGGGTAATCCTGCCCTGGCGTCGCTGACATTTCGATATGTGCACCCAACACATGGGTTACTGGTTTATTTTGAAAGTATGCGGCTAAACGCTGCATACTAGCGCGAAGCACTTCCCATTGATTGACATATATTCTCCCTGGATAGAGGGAATCACCTGTGAGTAATAGCTGCGTTTTCGGATCATAAATAGCAATATCAGTACCCTGGTGGCCAGGTATTGGATGGATCTCGATCATCCGATCTCCTAGATCATATAAGCCAATATCTACTGGCCAATTGTCTATATTAAAAAACTGCGATACCTGCTGCTGATTAGTACCAACTATAACGGTATTCGGTTTATCTTGAAACTGACCATCACCTGCGACATGATCTCCATGCCCATGAGAATGAGCAACAACCAGCATAATCTCGTTTCTTCGGACACCATAATATCTTTGTAGCTCTGTTTCAACTACCTGCTCAATCGGAAATTGAGCAGCATTTCCTGTCGCCCCCGAATCAACAAGTAAAGCTTTGGCACTGCCCATGATTAAATACATAAATGGCGCTTCAAAATTAATACACTTATTCTGCCGCATAATCACCACTGATGAGCTATATTGATGAACTTGGATCGGAGGATTCGCATCCTGATTACAGTTGTCTGAACCATGAATCCACTGAACATCTAATGTACCTTTTTCTATACCCATTATTTCTTCGGTTTCAGATACTGCATCACCACTAGGTTCTTTTTGCTCAGAATTAAGGTCTTCAACTTCCTGCTGACCAGCTCGAGTATAATTTCCTCTTTGATTGTAATTGCTAGGTTTGTCTTCACATGAGGCTATTATTATTGATAAAAAAAAGCTAAGTGATATCAATAATAGTATATCTTTTTTACCCGCAAAAATGCTTGTCATGAGCAATAAACCCTTTGTGTCTTTCATCTACTATTTAAATCCTTATCGACCTATTGGTCAAAAAGCTTTAGGCTTTTTAGTCACTTATCTTCGAGATTTGATGGATTGGCAACATATAAAAAATAGTGTTACTCCTACTGGCTCGTGCCAGCAAAGTAGCGATTTATGGACATCACTATTTACAGATAGCATCTATATGGGATTGACAGGATAAATTGGTTCTCATCAGGTAAAGCGGTAGAAGACATTTGCGGCTAAATAATGATCGCTACTTAGATCTCTTCGCCAAAGGTGACAAGTATTCAGCCCTCTCAAACAAGGAAAGGGCAGTACTAAACTATTTCATTATCCCATCATTGACTTAACTAACTCACTGGCTTCTCGGCCATCGAACTTGCCCTTTATCAGCGGTGACACATGCTTCATCACCATACCAAAATTGGCTCCTTCATTTTCTTTTAGAAAGTTAGTGATTAAGGCTTCAACTTGCTCCTTGCTCATTGGTTGAGGAACATAGTCAACAAGATAATCAATTTCTGCTTTGATTTTATCAATTTCGCTGGATCCAGCTGGATAGCTCTGTAGTGAGTCTTTAAGTTTCTTCACATGAGCTATAGCAACATCTTTATCTTCTTTAGGTGACTTAGAGGTATTATTTTCCAGAAAAGTACTTTTCAACATTCTAAGTGCCTCAAGTCGTATTTTGTTCTTTTCTTTCATAGCATTCTTGATATCTGAATTGAGTCGATCTAACATGTAAAACTCCTAATCGCTGCAGTTAATTTGCGATCATATCTGTGCTTTTCAAAAAAAGGAAGAGTTGGTTATTTAAAAGTTGAGAAATCATTTTTTATCAATATAATTAATTATTTACCATAATTTCTACACCTCACAAAAGCGACTACATAAGGCATCACAACGAAGCTGCTTTCGTTAACCATTTAGCAAATTCACAGGGCTTGGGCGTAAAATTGACGACCCTCTACGCTTGAGTAGATCACTCACACAATCACCGTAACTGGCTTGCTCATAGCTATAACAACTTGTCGTTATTCTTACTAGAAAGTCATGTTCGTAAATATCATGCTATTCGAGTATGCAAAAAATGCCTCTAGGCAATTTCTTATCTAAATTTTTTTGTAGTCATTATAGGGATTTTATGTGAGGAGAAAATTTGGATCCATAATTTCCTAAATAATGTTTCACGCCTACCGATTGACAAGCGAGTTTCGAGCTTGACGGAGGTAAAGTGAATCACCACAACGAGTCAGAAGACGACGAATCATCGCAAGAACAAGACGGTGTGTGGACAAGTAATAGCGATTTGTTTATGGCAATTGCTGTCGTTTTCCTAATCATGTTCGTTTTCTCGATGATTGCTGCCCGCATCCAAAAAGCAGAAGTAGTCAAAGAGCGTATGGAACAAGAGCAATATGACGAAGGCCGCATCCCAGTCAAAAAAATGGTCCAACATCAAAAGGATGTGCATCAACTGGTAAACTCTATCGTCGATATTCAAACTCAACAAGAAATTCTTCAAAAAGACCTAAAACATATGAACAAGCTATCTGATACCCTAGCTGAGAAAAAGAATATATTTATGCGATTACAACAAGAGCATATGACAAAAAATGTTGCACTGCAAAAGGCTAGTCAAAAAATAGATTATCAGGATATGAAAATTGTAAGTCTTTCGAAAAATCTCAATAAAGTCTCAGCTAACCTGAAAAAGTCCGAAAGAGTTATCAAGTCCCAGTCCAGTAAGATCATTAAGAATGATAAAAAGATCGAGGATTTAGTCAGTAAGAATGACCTAAAAGAGCAGACCATAACTGAACTCACAAGAAATGAAAAAGCCGTCAATCAAAAATTAGCTAAACAAGAAGCTCTAATTAAAGAATTTGAATCTCAAATGCAATCTAATCAGAACAAGATAGCCAACTTAAATAATCAGGTTGAAGATAGCAGAGGTCAACTAAAAGAAAAAAGCAGCTTAGCGAGTAACTTGGAAAAAAATCTCAGCGATATCCAAAAATCTCTCACTAAGAGTAATAATAAAAATGGTAAATTAGCATCTAAGCTTTCTAAACAAGAATCGGCACATAATGAATTACTAGGTGAATTAGATGCCATGTATGAAAGTCTCGGTGACGCTAAGTCCCAAGTAGCTGGGTATAAAAAAACTCAACTTTCATTAAACAAAGATATTACTATAAGAAAGGTCAAAAATAAAAAGCTCGAAAAGAAGGTTAAGAAGCAGGTAGAACACATTAGGAAAATTGATAAGGAACTAAAACAGACTAAAAAAAGTCTGAAGGTCAAAAGCAGTTCAATCATGGTTCTACAAAATCAGCTGAAAGAAATCAAAGGTGGTGATAGAACACTAGCAGATAATATAGCTCAAAAAATGCAAAATGCGGGAATCGAGGTTTTCATTGATCCACAATCCGGAATGTTAGTATTGAGGCTGGATGACTCTTTTCTATTCAAGCGAAACTCCTATGAGTTAACTGACCCAGCTAAGGTAAAAATCAAAGACATCATCCCCAAATATGCCGAGAGCTTATTTGCCGATGAAAAAAATAGGTCCAGGGTTTCTTCAGTGTCAATTACCGGCTATGCCAGCCCTCGATACAAGAAACAGTATGTTGACCCTTTAATATATGATGTTGAATCCTATAACTATAATTTGGATCTAAGCTACAAGAGAGCTCAAGAAGTTGCGAAATATATTTTTGGAGAACAAATCGGTGGCTTCCGATTCAAAGACCTATTAAGGATGAAAGCTCAGGTTGCGGGTAAAAGCCATATGCTTCCGATTAAAGCTTTGAAAGTGAAAAGCGAAAATGAGCAGAAGTTATGTGGCGAGTATGATTGTTCAAAGTCAAGACGAGTGGAGATAAGCTTCTTATTGAAACCGACCAAACGTAAAGAAAGTCAACTAATAGGACATTGAGGTAATTATCATGATGCTAGAATTATTCAGATTCATATCTTCCAACCTGATCGGAGTGATGTTCATTCTTCTCATTGTGGCATTGGGCTTTCGATATCTTATTTATGCCGCCGGAAAGAGAGATCACCAGTATTTCAAATCATTTTCGGATACAGTGACGAAGACTCTTGAAAACGAAAATAAAAATGGCAAGATAATGAACGTTGAGCAATGGTTAAAAGGATTTCTCGATATTGTCATTGCCAAGCTTCCAGAAAGAAATGTGCGTAATTGGCAAGGAAAAAGCTCAGACCAATCTAACCGTGGAGACTTCAGATCACAAAAAAGATATAGCTTTGAGGAATTTTCTGACGGTAAAAGAAGTATAGCACATGGTATATTGCAATATGCAGATGCTTTTGTAAGTAGCTACCCACCAAAGTTTTCAGATCTGACGACTCGAATACTTTCTCAAGATAAAAAATGGACAACTATTCTAGGGGTAATCCCACTTGATAAGCTATCTAGGTTCTTGGATATATTACCTGGTATGTTCATTGTTTTTGGTATTTTTGGCACCTTTCTAGGGATCACGGCGGCTTTACCTCGAATCGCTCTCATCGACTTGAATCAACTAGACCAAGCAGGACCTATTTTAAATTCCTTTGTAGCAGATGTTTCTTTTTCAATGCATACTTCGATTACAGGTATCATCTGCAGCGTATTTTTAACCTTTTTTGAATGCTCTATTCCCCGTCCAGCAGGTGCGAAATGAGGTCCGCAAGAATATGTCGCATTGTTTCGAATCTCTTTGGTATCGTATTCATGGTGGTAAAGTTAGTGATGGTGAGCAACAAATGATTAGATTACTGCAAGATATTTCTGAGGGTCTTAGAGTGAACGATAACGAAACTAACGATCGAAAGGCTTCTTGATGACTTCACTGGACTTATTAAAGAACTGCCCACTTTTCTTTGAATTATATGACAAGGAAATTGCTAAAATCGTAAAGCACTGTAGTGTATATAACTTCAATGATGGAGAGAAAATTATTGAAGATGGTGAAGAAGGAAATCAAATCTTCGTCGTGTTAGAAGGTGAGGCCATGGTCGAAAAGTACACCAGTGAAGGACGTATACAAATCCAGCTGCTGCAATCGGGTGATGTATTTGGCGAAATGGCTTTAATGGGCGAAAAAACCCGTCAGGCTGACATTGTGTCTTCAGGTCCAAGTCATATTCTTGAAATCGAATATGAATCCATTTTTATATTATTCAAGAAAGAGCCTCGAATTTTTGGGTTACTCTTATTTAACTGTGCGAGATTGATTAGTAAGCGGTTGGCTAGTTTAAATAAGACAATTGTCGAACTCAGGAATGAAGTCAACAGACTCCAAAGCGAAAAGGCGGCCTAACAAAATAAGAAATTAGCCATATATAAGAGTAACCTCTTTTTTATCTAAGTATAAAAGAGAGGTCTTTTTATTTATGCGCTTTTATCTTCATTAAGCTTTATAAGGCAATTGACAACTTCATCTGGATCAAAAGGCTTCGTGAAAGCTTCCTCTATCCCTAGTAATATAGCGGCCTCAAGGCTATGAGTGCTTGCCCCTGAGATCGTTATAATCGGCAGGTCAGGGTTATGTTGCCTCAGCTTCATAATGAGCTCCAAACCATCCATTTCGGGCATATAGATATCAGTGATCACAATTTCGGGTGAATATTTTAGATACATCTCCCAGGCAACTTTACCGTTTTCTGCCTCATAAGTATGCCAATGATCCTCTTTCAGCGAGTAACACAAAAATTCTCGAATATCTTCATCATCATCCACCACTAAAACTGAACGCTTAACGCCATCTGGAGTCGGAGGCGGGTGCTGAGAGGTTTTGATAAAATCGACTAGTCTTATGGGGTCCAACGGCTTTGATAAGCTGAGGTTAGCTCCCACGTGTTTTGATACTTCTAACTGCAATATGTCACTATCAGGGTCTCCTGTCATGAGAACCACTGACACCTCAGGTTTCAACTTTTTAATTTCCAATGTTACATCAAGACCATTGGCTTTAGGCAAGTTCATATCAGTGAAAACAACTTTAAAATCATATTTTTGAAACAAATCGAGAGCCTCTTGGCCATCTTTTGCGCAAATGACCTCGAAACCCGCTTCTTCCAGCGGCTCCTTCATCATCTGAAGGATTCCAGGATCATCATCTACTAGGAGTAAATACGACATGCCTTCCTTTCGTTAGTGCACCGGCCCAAGATTAATCTGTTTCGGTATAAACTCACTTTTATCTTAACAAAAACCACAACAAAAATAGCCTTAAGATTCTTAATATTTCATAAAAGTGCGAATTGAAAATAAACCTTAACCATTCGGTTTAAGAGAGAAAATCGGCACAATCACCCTTGTGCCATTCTGTACAAAAACCATCTTTCCTATTGCATTTTCAATTGTTTAACCATTGGAATTTTCAGGGTATTATGTTAGTAGGAAAGATTAATCTCGCTTACCATTATGGCAGAGCCGATTTTGAGCTCTCATTATTCCCGGGAAAGATTTATGGCAAAACCACAGCAAATCAAAGCAACACTTGATAACAGGCCTGAATTTCCAAAGAAGGCTGTAATTACTGCCGGAATGCCCTATGGCAATAAAGAGTTGCATTTTGGACATATCGGAGGAGTGTTTATCTATGCTGATATCTACACTCGTTTTTTACGGGATCGCGTTGGCCAAAACAACGTCATGTTTGTCTCTGGTACAGATGGCTATGGATCACCCATCGTTGAATCTTATGAAAAGCTAGTTGCCAGCAATCAGTTTTCTGGATCTATTGAAGATTTTGTTGCAGAAAACCATAAGCGACAAAAAGAAATGCTGGATGCCTATCAAATCTCGATTGAATATGCAGCTTCCAGTTTCGGTAATTCGGCAAAAATCCATCAACAGATCAGTGCCGAGCTATTTAAAAAGCTACATAGCTTAGGCCATTTGAAAAAAATTACGACGCAGCAATTTTATGATGGCGAGAAAGAAACTTTCTTAAATGGGCGTCAAGTTGTAGGCCGGTGTCCGATCCTCAATTGTCCTTCTGAAAAAGCTTATGCTGACGAGTGTTCCTTGGGACATCAGTATATGCCTCATGAGCTTGAACACCCCAAAAGCACGGTCACTGGCAAAGCGCCTGAAATGAGAGAAGTGACTAATTGGTTCGTAGATTTAGTAAAATTTCGCGATCACTTGTATAAATGGAGTGAAAGCTTACATAATGGCACTAAGAGCCGAATGTATTATGTAAAGACTATTCGAGAGTTTTTAGAACCTCCGATTATTCACATAAAGCGTGACCTACTTGAAGATCTTGAAGCCATTGAAGGGAAACTCCCTTCTTATCAATTGCATGATACCCAAGCAAAATCGGTCCGACTGGAATTTGATTCTCTCAATGAACGGGAACATGCTTGCACTATTCTCACACAAAACAGCATCCGTTATCGCACCGGGAAAACTTTAGTTCCTTTTAGGCTGACAGGAAATATAGAGTGGGGGCTACCAATACCCGCATTAGAAGGCTTAGATAAACTCACTTGGTGGTGCTGGCCAGAATCATTAATAGCTCCCATATCTTTTACGGCGGCAGCACTGGAACGACAAGGAAAACCTATAGAAGCATGGCGTGATTGGTGGCATGATGCTGATAGCAACATTTATCAGTTTATCGGTGAAGATAATGTGTATTTCTACGGAATCGCTCAGCCTGCTATGTTTATGGGCCTGCAAGCGAATGACTTGGATAAAGTATCCATCAAGCCAGCTACAGGAGAAATGCAGACATCACAGCTTGTGGTAAACAATCATCTATTATTTCTCAATACCAAGGCTAGCAGCAGCAGTAAAGTAAAGCCACCCCTGGCTAGGGAATTACTAGATTTCTATACTTCAGATCAACTTAGAACCCATTTCTTTTCTTTGGGGCTGGGGATTCGTAGCGTTGGTTTTAAACCTAAACCTTTTAACCCTAAAGCTACAGAAAAAGAAGGAGATCCTGTCCTTAAAGAAGGTAACCTTCTTTGCAACGTTTTTAATCGTTCCATACGTTCGTGCTTTTACACTGCTCAAAAATACTTTGAAAATAAAGCACCGTACGGTGAACTCACACAGCCAGTGCGAGAGGCTGCACAAGATGTTATTTTAACCTTCGAGCGTCTGATGTTTGATCAGGAATTTCATTTAGCAATAGCTTTAATGGATAAATATATCCGATCCATTAGCAAGTACTGGACGCATCACAGTCGCGAAGCTGACAAATCTGATAATCAAGAGCTGCGCCAACAAACTCTTATCGATACTTTTCATATGGTTAGGGTGGCTACGGTATTGATGCACCCTATAGCGCCTGAGGGTACTGAGAAAGTCCGCGAATACTTACAACTCGGAGATGAGTTTTGGAGCTGGGACCAGATCTTCGAACCTATTTACACTTTTATGAAAGACCCTCAAAACCATGAACTAAAGTTCCTTGAACCGAGGGTTGATTTTTTTGCTAAGCATCCTAGCCAACTGCCTCCTCAATAGGTGGCAACTTGGCTTAGATTTAAGAAAAATCACTGAATCTGGCTTTCAAAGGCTTCGGACTTGTTATTGTTTGCTTTTAATGGAGTCATGCTTTCGATTTGCTGACAGCTGATGTCATTTTCATCGAAGCTACTCCCACCTAGACATGCCTGATACTCTAACTTAGTGCGAGACATACAGCTATTAGGCCCCTCAACAACTAGACCTCTCCACGCACATGAAGTCGGTTGATAATCCATCACACAGACTCTATTTCTGATATGGTTGCACTCTAGCTTCCGATTTTTGATGACTTGTAAGGTTATTCTAGGTTGCTCGGCGTGTTCAGAAACAGGATACGGTAAAATACTGATTACCCGAATAACATAACCGTTAAAAAATTCAATTTCTTCACTTTTACCTGGAAATTTAATCTCAAATATACTTTGATCATGTTCATTTTCTGATACTGCTATTTTGGCTTTGGCTTCGCCTTGCCAAATACATTGCATATCAGCTGGGCAGCGTGAATCTACCAATTCAGTTAAGGTAAGCTGCAACTGTTCATTATCCAGAACTACACTTTCACCCTCTTCTAAAGTTACAGTTCTTATCTTAATATTATTTTCAGAGTACGCCTTGGTTCCAATGAAGAGCATGGTCAGCATTATGGTTAAGTTTTTCATTTGATAATCTCCCTATGACCGAGTGTTTAATATTTCGTATTGGAATGTATTCTATGTTTGTCAGGTAAGGAAGGCTTGGCCGGCCAGTCTATAAACTGCTGATATACCTCATACTTTAACTGGCTAGTTAGACAATAATTGAACTATTTGAATTTCTTCCTCTAATTTTAAATGAGGTGAAACGTAGGCACTCAATAAACATAGAAAAATTTTTTAAAAAAGTTTTTCTATGTTTATGACAATTTGCCAACATAGTTATTAATAACCAGAGCTCGACAAAAACACTTATAGAGATAGTAGTGATTCAAACAAAGGGGTTCTTGCAGTTATCATGATCCTCACATAAAAGAAGACCTCTTTTAGTGCACCTTGCGTGATGCCAAGAAATAATTTAGCTGCAGAGAAAGCCGAAGCCCATCCCCCCCCCAAAAGAGAGCCGGCTTTAAGCCCTCTTAGATATTCATGTTTTCAGACACCTTTAATTCATTCTTACTATGACATGAGTCATACGCTTTATGTGGCAGAGAAAAACCTAATTATCAGACTCATTACTAACCGTTATAGATATTATTGGGCTGGATTATTTCAGGCTGATCCATACATAACCAATTTTTATTTCGCAGAATATTACTTTTAGGTTCATGTGCCGTACATTTTAGCGCCTTAGCAACCGATAAAAAAAGTGACGTCCGGTTGACCAAGAGAGTTCCAAGGTCAGCTTAATTAATGCGAGGGGTTGCTATCATGTTGTCGAATTTCTTTTCAGCTTTGCTGCTAATAATACCGGTCACAGAGGTAGAAGAAAAACAGAACTTGGGAAACACTACCGTATGGGTTGTAGAAGAAGAGGGTTATAGCTTCGAAAAACCAGACGATGTTCTTGCCGTATTCGCTGAAGGTGCCTATGAGGGACCGCGTAAGAAGAAAGGAGCCAACTTAGGGTTTCAAAACCACCCTGCCTGGTTTCTTGCCCGTGTTGAAAATACGAAAGATATACAAGAGCACATTGTCAGCTTTCAAGCTGCATCTTTGGACGATCTCCAAATATGGGTGTTCAGATCGGACCGTCTTGATAGTTATCAAACGCAAGGGGATAATTATTCTGTTAAAAGAAGATTCTATCCAGAACGGATGGCAAACTTCAAAGTCGACATAGATAAAGGAGAAAATATATTTCTGCTTTATCGCATCAAAAGCTCATCACCAACAACTGGTATTCTGGAAATTCAAACTACTCGTTCATACACTATCGATGCAATGATCGATAATGCTCTGCTTTGGTGTATTTACGGCATGATAGGCATTATGCTGGTTTACCATATATTTCTGGCAGTCTCTTTAAAAAGTTCGCTTTACTGGCTTTACAGTGCCTATATTTTCTCGGCTCTGATTGCACAAATGAATACTCAAGGTCATTTTTTCCAATACTTTACCGGGAATTTCCCTGAATCTTCAAGCCCGCTGATGTTGATCTATAACATCAACATATTGCTTCTATTCGCTTTCACAGCTAAATTTCTTGAACTTAGCAAGTTCTCCCCACGCGGTCTGCGGGCCATTCAAGTAGCTGCCGCTTATCTCTTATTTGGTATAGTTGTGTTCTTTGTAAAAGGCGCTACCACATATAATAAACTGTTTATGCCCATCGCTTTTTTATTACCAATTATCATTATGACCGTAGCTTTTATTGCAATGTATAAAGGGCATCGTGCGGCGCGATACTTCACCTTAGCATTCGCAGTGTCTCTTGGAGCAACAATGGTTTTTGTTGCAAAAATCTTTGCTCTATTGCCCCTCAATAACATTGTACAATTCTCGATGCCGATCGGAACGGCTTGTCAGCTAACGCTTATGGCCTTAGCACTGGGTGACAGAATGCGGATTATCGAGGAAGAAGCAAGCAAGGCCAAGGAAAAACAACTGGAAGAAGAAGCTGCTCACCGCGAAGAGATCAGCAAGCTCAATGAATCTCTTGAAATCAGAGTTGACGAGCAAACACGAGACATTAAATCAATGCTAGTCAGTACCAAGATCGGTCTTTTGTCTATTACTGTAGATTTCAGCCTTCACAAGGATTATTCAACCCACCTTGAAACTATTGTGGGTGAAGAAGACTTAGCCGGTAGATCTTTTTTAGATCTAATTCTAGACAAATCTGATATTGGCCCTGATGAAAAAGATAAGATCACCACTGCTATTGAATATACTATCGGTGAAGACGAAATGTTCTTTGATGTAAATTCGGACTGTTTCCCTCATGAAGTCAAAGCTAATTTAGATGGTGCGGAAAAGCATCTGGATTTGGACTGGTCTCCCGTTCTCGATAAAGAAGAGTGTATAGAAAGAATCCTAGTTAGTGTTAAAGATATTACCGAAACAATCGCTCTTCGTCAGCAGGCGGAAGATGGCAAAAGAAGTCTCCGCTACCTTGGTGAGATCATAGAAGTAGGGCCAGAACAGTTTGAGAACTTTGCAACCGGTGCAGCGAAGACATTTGCTGAGATCAAGAGTATTCTCCAACGAAATCAAGATGCTCAAAGTTTGAATGACGAAGATGCGAGACAAATATTTATAGGACTTCATACCATTAAGGGAGCTGCACGTTTCTACAAGTTTAGCGACTTTACGGATGCGATTCATTTAGCTGAAGAAATTGTGGCTGCTAAATCGAGTATTGCTGAAAAAGCATATGATGATCTAGTAGAAAAAGTTGATGAAATAATCACTGTCAATAACTTTTACAAAAAGGCTCTCGAACCTCTTCTCAAAATTACTGAACGCCAAAATTCTGGCCTCAGTAATCTAGATAAGCATGATATCAATAAACTTGTTCATGAGATGGCTGAAACAGCTAATAAATTAGCCCAAGATATTGGTAAAGGAGGTTGTAACTTCACTTCCGACATACCAAATGGTACCGTGCTATCACCAGACTTTCACGAAGCCCTTTCAAAAACATTCATCCACCTTCTAAGAAACTCGATCGATCATGGTCTAGAAAAACCTGAAGAAAGAGAAGCCAGCGGTAAACCAGTCGAAGGAAGTCTGAGAGTGTTTATGGATGGTCAAGGTAGATTATGCTTCGAAGACGATGGTAAAGGACTCAACTTGAAAGCGATAAAAATGAAAGCCGACAAGCTTGGGATTGATATTCAGAATATGAATGGGAATCTTGCTGAACTTATTTTTAATAGTGGTTTTTCAACCAAAGATGAGGCTGATGAAGTTTCAGGGCGTGGTGTTGGTATGGACGCCGTAAGAGAATTTATGAGACAAGCTGGATCTGACATTTCTATTGTTCCCAAAGGAGATAGCGTAGACGATTTCATGCAGGTTTATTTTGCGATTACAATGCCAAGTTCGGCATTGAATGCAGCATAGTGCTAGGGAAGGCTAAAATTTTTTAACTAGGGGGATTCAAAAATGTTACCAACAGAATCATTTCCTAACATAGTTCTAAATGCTGTTAAACTTAATCCGGCTTCCGGTTTTGAAACCCAATTTCCCGAACTCGTTTATCAACAGGGTCCCTTTCCCAATGGTATTTTTGAAGAATTGATAGGTATCGGCAATGGTTTTCCTAATCTGGTAGTGTATAGCTTGCCGATGTTTTTTCTAGTTCTGGGAATAGAGATTTTCATCTACAAGCTAAAAAAACGTGAATTTCAGAGGAAAGATGCTTTGGTGAGTGTCTCAATGGGTATCTTAAGTCTACCCATAGGTATGCTTTTTAAAGCAATGAACTTTGCTATTTTCTTCTGGGCATATAACAACAGAATATATGATTTTGGCATGGAGTGGTGGGCATTGTTTTTAGCTCTCATGGCAGATGACGTCAGGATTTATGTCTTTCATCGCGTCAGGCATAACATCCGTTACATGTGGTGCTCCCATGTCAACCACCATTCTTCAGAACAATTCAATTACTCTACTGCATTGCGGCAAAGTTGGACTGCAAATATCACAGGCCAGATTCTATTTAAAATTCCTTTTGCTTTTCTCGGTTTCCATCCCTTAATCTTGATCATGATGCATCAATTCCATCAAGTATATCAGTTCTTCCTCCATACGGAATTGATAGATAAAATGCCTAGATGGTATGAATATATCATGAATACACCATCTCACCATCGTGTTCATCACGCTTCGAACCCTCGCTATCTTAATGCAAATTATGGTGCCACCTTCATCATTTGGGATAGGATGTTCGGTACATATGTTCATGAATTTGAAGGAGAAAAGGTGAAATATGGCATCACTAAAAATATAAAAACTTTTAATATCTTTAAGGCTGTATTTCATGAGTATGTCTCAGTTTTCAAAGATGTGTGCCTGCCTAACCTAACGTTCAAAGAGCGCTTTTTATATCTCTTTGGTAACCCAGGCTATAGTCACGATGGTGCCGGATGTACAGCAAAACAGCAAAGGATTGAGTTTCTCAAAGCACACCCTGAACTTGCAGGCACCCCGGGGCTACCGCACAAATACCTGCAAGCCATTCCGACAACTGATGACAACCAATCGAGCAACCACCAGGCAGCATAATAAGCCACTGTGGCAGTGAAGGGGTATGGGGTTGATCAGTAAAGGGGTATAGGGTTGATCAATAAAAGCTTCTTGTGGTAGCCAGACTATTGGTAGCCAGTCTGTGAATCTACAGCGCAGCGATTCATGTTGCCAGAGGAGTAGCCCCCTTTGCATAAAATAGTTGACATAGATCGTCCCAGTACATGGACTAAGTGGCATAAATCCTTATGTTTTCAATGCAATGCCAGCTGTTGCAGCATGCCGGTGGAAGTATATGTGGAAGATTTATGCCGACTCAATCTCGCATCATTCGAAGAATGCCAAGACTCACTCAAGAAAGTAGCTCAAAGACTAAAAAAAGCCAAAATCATTAAATCATTTAATCTGAGAAAAGAAGTATTCATACTGGAACAAAATTACGGAACTTGCTTATTCCTTGATCGCAACCACCGCTGTAAAGTCTATGAGCAACGCCCAAAGACCTGCCGGGAACACCCCGTGACAGGCCCTCGCCCGGGCTACTGCCCTGCCTCTTCGAGAAAGTCACACAAGGGCCGCATGTAACCTGACCCTTGGTATTGATTTAACTAGACATTTAACTTAGCTCAGCGCCCTGATAAAGCGTGAATTCGCTCTTCAAGAGGAGGATGGCTAGCAAACAATTTCATTAACCTAGTTTTACTGCTGATCTGCAAAGCTGCCATGGGAGTGGGTTCCTGTTTCTCAGCAACAGGATAATCACGCTTTAGCGCATGTAGGGCTTTCAGCATTTTCTCTCGCCCAACGAGTTTTGCACTACCAGCATCAGCGCGAAATTCTCGCGACCGGGAGAACAAAGCAGTAAAAGTCTGCCCCAATAGGCCAAAGATCATTTCCATAGCAAAGACGGTTGCTATATAACCAAAAAAGCCCAAGCCACCGCCCTCCTCATCAGAAGACAAGAAATTATCTATCAGAGAAGCTACGATACGTGCAAAAAACATCACAAAGGCATTAACAATACCCTGGATCAGAGTCATCGTAACCATATCTCCATTTGCAATATGAGCTATTTCATGACCCAAAACACCTTCAAGCTCTGACTTGTCCATTTTGTTGAGCAAGCCGGTGGATACTGCCACCAGAGAATTATTCTTGCTAGGCCCAGTAGCAAAAGCATTAATTTCTTCAGAATGATAGATTCCAACTTCGGGAACCTTTGGTAAGTTGGCCGAACGTGAAATCAACTGAACCATTTGCAACAAGCCATCGTACTGACTACCTGGCTCAATAATCTGCAGGCGATAGAATTTTTTCGCCATCCACTTTGAAATCCATAAGCTAATAAAAGCCCCGCCCGTACCCCAGACCAAACAAAATATCATCAAGGATGAATAGTTCATCCCATTGGCGGTCAAATAAGGCTGAATCCCAAGCAAATTAATGACCAGGGAAAGCATCAAAATAATCCCAATATTAACTAGACCAAAAAAAGCGATACGCTTAAACCACGACATATTTATTGACCTCCTTCAGAAAAATACCCTGTCCTGAATAATTTAAGAGTAAAAGCTGAACTGTAAAGGGGGCACAATCAAAAACTCATAGATACCAAAGTTAAAACTTCAAGATCACTTGTGTTATCCGAAACAAAGAAGTCAAGAAAACGACCTCGCAAGCCCCAGCTAGACCTCGCAGCAAATTATTAGAAATAACCCAAATAATTCAATAAGTTGATTCGTTACCACGATTTACCCGAAGCGCCCCTGCAAGTCGCCGAATCCACTTCCCAAAATCCATATTCCTTTCAAAGGCATAGCTAGCAAAGCACTGAGAGCTTGGTCGGTAAATGTGACTTTGAAGTCTGGGTTCTTTGATGATTTCAAGCTATAATTCAGAAAGGTCGTATGATCAGCCAAATCTACAGTATTGGGAAGGAACAACATGACAGTAGATATTGAACTATTTGATCAAGTAGCATTATTTGAGGGACTCGATCAAGACGCACTGCAAAAAGTCGCCGAGACCAGTAAACTCATTACAATCCCTGACGCAACCTACTTTATCAATGAAAATGAAGATACCCACAATATCTTTGTCATCAACAAAGGCAGAGTGATTGTTGAGATTGCCGGCAATAGCCCTGATGAAAATAAAGAAATAGCACGACTGCGCAAAGGTGATACCGTCGGTGAATTTAACCTTGCTAAACAAATACTGCGCTCTGCATCAGTGCGATCATACGGTGAGGTAGAACTAGTGGAATGTGAGAAGAAAAAGATTTTGGAACTGTTTGATCAAGAGCCAAGAGTAGGTCTAACAATATACAGAAATCTATGTCAAATCCTAGTTGATCGGGCACGGGATACCACAATACTTGCACGTAATGCTCTTTCATCTATGAGATAAATAAAGCCTAGTATTCAACTACCCAAAACAGGCTAATCTATATTAGATCTGGATGATGATTTACTTTTTTAGGTTTAGCACCTTTAAAGAAACGGATAAGCATAGGACAGACAAAGGCAAAATCATCATCCGCCAGTCCATTTCACCCGATTGACTCGTTACCATTTCGAGAAATTGAACGCTGAGTACCAAAATAATAACTTCTACCAGTAGATGCTTTAAATGGCCTATACTATCGACTTTTAACCACTGGGGAATCAACCGAGACGTATGCTGCTCATCATAAAACAGCTCAAAGATACCACCAGCAAAAATCAGCAAAACAATGGCGACTAAAAAAGTATCCATAGCACCAATAACATGACTTGTAAGCTGAGTCACATCATGATCACCATAGCCTATAAATGTCGCAGCCCCGTTCCATGTTTTCATGATCCCGTAGCAGAACATAACTAGAGAACCAGCTAAACAAGTAAAAACAGGGATAAGACTAAAAAAACGAAGCACCTTGATCACCTTTTAATTCCCCCATTGGCTTGGTAAATTAGCGACATAATATACACAACCAACCAAGGGGCGCAAGACGCTCCACTCAATAAAGACTCAACCCCAGAATCACCAATTATATTGTATACCTAATTGAGCAGTACGGGCTTTGCCGGGACGATAGCCATACGGCCTTAATGACACGATATATGCCTTTTCTAAAACATGATCCACTCTAGCTAACAAAGAACCTTGTTCACTAAAGAACCATGTAAGAGACCAATCAACTACGGTATGAGCAGGGATAACGCTCCGCGATGCAGCAACGGCTTGATCGTACATTTGCCCCATGTATTGACCTGAAATCCAGCTGGACCAATCTCCCTTTTGCAAACCTAAGCGCAAGGCTAATTGATGATCAGGGATATAGGGAAGAGGATCGTTTGGATAGATAGTTCCTTCACCCCAATCCTTATTTTCTGAAATAGTCTTTTCAGCAAAAGCGGCACGGGTGAAAGTATAATTTACTTGCAGTGGCAGCCTAAATCCCCCAGCACTATAGGCATTAGCATAGGTAAACTCAGTACCGTAAATCATTGCTTTACTGCCATTATACTCCCGGTCTAGGTTACTATCACTGCAGCCGGAAGAAAACGTACAGACAACCTTAATATTGCGATAATCATTATAGAAACCAATCAGTTCCAAGTTCTGATTGTCCTTGCCATAACGAAAACCAAATTCATAGTTTATACTCTCTTCTGGATTCACGGCTGAAAGCTGACCTGGGCCTACTGGAGCATAACCACGATGAACCCCTGCTAAGACACCTAAACTCGAATTTACTTCATAGTAAACACCCGCCCCTGGAATCAACGGAGATTCGGAGTACCTCTCCACAGGCTTAGTTTGATCGGCCCACCGTCGTTCATTAACAATACTTTCCTGGCGCAGACCTAAGGTAAGACGAGCTTTACCTATAACCATCTCGTCCTGGATCCAAATCGATATTGCCGAAGTCTTATCTTTATTCTGGGTGCCATCAATAGAACTCAAATTAGATGGCTGTAGCACCCCACCGACCGTAGCTAAATAATCTTTGGTATGTTTACGCTCAATTCCATCTTCATGATAACGGAAACCTAAGTTGATTTCATGGGGGATTGAAGAATTCCATGGAAAGATCAATTCGCTTTGCAGGCCCTGTGAAAAATAATAACGATCGTTGTTACCAAACTCTAATTGATCTTCGCTATTAAATGAATCTTCAAGACCTTTTAAGACCGCATACAGATGAGCATTTTGACCTATTGGCTCTTCTAATATATCACGAATACTGGCACCGCCACTAAACCCTGAGACCTTACTCCATAGGCGATGAAACTTATGGCTATATATCGATGTGGCCAAGGTAAAATCATCGGCATCCAAAAAATGGGAAAGTTTTAAATGCTGATGTTCCCATGTCATCAAATCATTAGCACTGGCGGCATAACGCTGCCATGGGTCTTGGTTAAAGTCATCCAAACTTAAACCCAAATAAGTTTCATGGGAGCGCTCCTCACTGGTACCTAATTTGATCTCCAGAGAATGCTGCACCGATACATCATACTTGGCTTTAAACATTAGGTCGGATTTTTGAAAACCGGTTTTACCGTCGTTGGGTAAACTTTTAAAACCATCAGAGCCCAGGACTGTCCCATCCAATAGCCATGCACCATCAGACCATTCATCGCCTAAAATAAACTGACCTTGCCGAAATGCATTGGTACCTATTTTGGCAATCACTGACTGCTCACCATCGCTCAACCAGGGGCGTGTCAGCATGTTAATGGCTCCCCCTAAGGTATTAGGTCCATGTCGCACAGCCGAAGGCCCTTTAAAAACCTCAACCCCGTCCATGCGTGTTACCATAGGGAAGAAATAAGCTGCAGGAGCCGAATATGGAGCGGGGCCAATTAATATGCCATCTTCCATAATAACGACTTTACGACTGCGATGGGGATGAGCCCCCCGCAGACCTATATTTGGCCTCAGACCGAAACCATCCTCTTCCTGGATATTCACTCCGGGCACATGTTTTAGTACCCGATTGATATCGTCATAGTTAAATTCTTTCAGCTGCTCACTATCAATAAGATGGCCTGACCCTGGCAGTTGATGAAGAGAATCTTTTGTTCCCAAAATCCTCATTGTGTCAGTCGCTCGTGCTTCCGCTTTTGGTTTGTCCGCAGTTTCCGCAGTTTCCGCAGTTTCCGCAGTTTCCGCAGTTTCCGCCCCAGCACCCTGACCATAGCTAACAGAAGGGTTCAGCAGAATAATAAAAGCCCACGATTTTAACAGGAACAAAATCATTTTTTCTCCATAGTCACAATAAGAACTCAACCATCAACAGCAGCCAGAATCAAAATACGTCAAGCTCCTACACGATCAGTCGCCATCACCCGAGGATCTATTTGTTGGTAACTTAACCTTCATTACTTCGATAAATTCACCTGATAAATTTTCATAAATCATTTTAAAGTCTTTATATAAAGCACAGAAAGGTTCCAAACGTTCAATTCTAGTTGTGTCCCTACAACTTTGAATATCAGATTCTTTAGCCATCTCATAGAAAGATTTTTCCTGATCTTCCAAGGATTGAATCGTCTCGTCGATAACGTCTATGAGGCGCTGTGCCAGAGGATCCTTACCAAGAGCATCAAGATAATCCGTTAAGCCATACCCGTCTTCCAATTCAATTTCATAAGATTCGGGCATTTGTCCCGTCAACAGAGTCCTAAGACCGTAAAGATTAGCAAGTACAGATCTCTTTGAGGTCTGCGACCAATAATGCTCTACATTGCGGGGACAGGGCCTTCCACCGCAATAATTATCTTGATATTTACCATAGCGAGCAGGAACACGGACTTTCACATTCTTGACATAGTCTACATAAAATAGAGAAGTAACTATTTCCTGAATCAATGCTTGCTGCTCTTCAGCAGTCAAATCTTCCTTAACAAAACGATCTATGTATTGCCCCGGTAACCAAGCCTCTCTTAAAGTACCGGTAAACCCCTCTACTTTTTTTGCAACTAGTGAAGCATAGCGACACCGGGCGGCGCGTCTTTCGCTGAGAGGACGATTGTCCCACTGATCCAAAGGTGGTCTGCTGCGACAGGAATTGAGATGGTCAGTCGAAAATAACAAGTACTCCAAAGAACCTAAAGTCGTGACGCTAGCTTGCTCACTCAATTTATAGTTCGCCTGAGATTCTAACTTCACAACCTCTCGGTCAATACCGCAGGGATTAACTGAACCAACCCCACCATAGATCTGTACCCGCAACAATTCTTGCTGCGCCAAGGCCGGACCCATCTGAAACGCCGACAGGAACTGCCAATAGTCCATCACTTCCAGCCACTGTTCTTGCGCCGCCTGCTCAGTAACAGTATCATTGCGCAAACATAGAGCCTCAATGGCACCAACCAAAAAACCCATTTCTTGATGTAAGCCGTCGATAGTAGCTAGGGATGTTTGTCCGGCTTGGGCAATCATAGCCTCCCTGGAAAAGGCTTCCGATTGGTCTGCACTAGGTTCGGGAATCTCAGGCAATGGCTGAGGATCAGAATTAGCAGGCCCATCATTTGGTCTTGTTAAGTTAGTTCGTTCATCCGGTGAAGTATCTTTATTGTAAGATAAGTCACATCCCGTGAATGATGCTAATAATAGTAGCCCAATTATCGAGCTTAAGGTCTTCATCATCAATCTCCTATGAAGTTCAGTTGAAGAAAATTTAGCCACTCTCTACTTCAAGAGAGTGCTGTTAAATATAATAAAGTGCACAGGTTTACCACTTAGCTTTATTCAAAGCGTTACAATATGCATCCAGTGAGACACAGCTAAAGCACACGGGGAAAAAATGACCTGCATGGCTAATTTAAGCTGCACAACCACAAGCCCGACACAACTTCGTGCTTAACAGCTCACCAGTATGTTTTGTAGCTGCAATAGGTCATAACAACTTCAGTGTTCATGCCAAGCGGTATGGGTCAAAAGGTCCCAGAGCACGACGAATATATGACTGACTGCGAGGCGAGGCAAGGCCTAAAAGATAAATATTATGAATATCATTCTCAATAAAACATAGGAAAGAATAGGACAACAATATATCAAATATCTGTTTTTATTGAAAAAAAATTTTTTAGTAGCTGTTTTAGACTAATTTCTGCACCATCGATCTCACTGCCGCCGTATTGACATCACAGAGCCGGAGTAGTATGTCTTTATGGCCATTGTCTTTTGCGACTTGGATAGGCTATAAACCCGAGATGCTTGGAATTAAACCGGGCATGACCTCATTCTTGGAATACTGATGGATAAGCTAGGGCAACAAGGCAACCAAGATCTAGAACCCTGGATCAATATGATGGTGACCTCATTGTTAGAACCGTTGGCTTGGTTAGCACAGCCGTCAAAGCGCATTTATTGGCTTGGCCTATTAATATCAGCTCTCTTGGTATATTGGTTTTACCGCCGTGAAAATAAAACATTATCTACATTATGGTCATCCAAATACTGGAAACACCCGTCCGCCTTACTAGACTACAAACTCATTTTCATAAATCATTGGCTAGATATTTTTTTAATCGGACCAGCACTCATTACCATGGGAACCGTTAGTATAGGCATTGCGACTGTCCTACAATTATGCTTCCCTATCTCACCTGTAATATGGCCAACAATATTAATCATGATAGTTTTCACTATCACGGCCTTCTTATGCGAAGATTTGAGCCGCTGGTGGTTACACCGGAAACTGCATACGTGGCCTCTACTATGGCGCTTCCATCAGGTACATCACAGCGCAGAAGTATTGACACCGTTAACTTTATATCGCATGCATCCAGTTGAAAAACTCTTGTTTGCTCTACGCCATAGTCTGAGCCTAGGAATCGTAACAGGTGTGTTTTTCTGGTTATTTCGTTCTCAACTATCCGGCTGGCAAATTCTTGGGGTAGACGGCATTGGCTTTCTATTGAACCTGGCCGGAGCCAACCTTCGTCATAGTCATATACCCATTAGCTGGGGAAAATGGGAGCGATGGATCATCAGTCCATCTCAACATCAAATTCATCATAGCGCTCTACCCGAACATTATGACAAAAATTTCGGTAGTTTTCTCAGTATCTGGGATCGCTACTCCGGCAGCTGGTACCAAGGATCAGCAAAAATAAAACTTTCATATGGGCTAAAAGAAAAACCAAGCCCTTTGTTTGCAACATCGCTGATGATGGCTCTGTTTTTGCCGTTCCGAAGGAAAAAACTTAGTCCTTAAGGACAACAAAACGATAAAGCAATAAATTAGTATTACATTAACTCATGATATAGTGGTTTCAATGACGGATATAACTTTTCATACACCTTGCCATAAAGATGCTCATAAGTCTTTACATGAGAACTTTGTGGTAAGAATGTTTCATTAGAATGGGTCATCGCATTTATAGCAGATCGATAAGAATCAAAATCACCAACACCAACCGCACCACAAATTGCCGCTCCCAGCCCCGAAGTTTCGTAGGTATGTGGTCTTTCTACAGGTAAATTAAAAATATCGGCCGTGATCTGCATAACCGTATCACTCTGAGATCCACCTCCTGAACAGCGCAAGCGCCTCAATCTAGTACCCATTCGTTTTTCGATCTTATTCCGACCTTCTCTAAGAGCGAAGGCAATACCTTCGAGAATCGCTCGATAAACATGCGCCTTGGTATGACCACCATGGAAACCGATCATAGCACCTCTAGCTTCTGGTCCGGGGTATCTAATCCCTGGAGACCAGTATGGCTGAACCAACAGTCCATCACTACCCGGAGCAATCTGTCTAATTTGATCTTCCAGAAGATCTTCTGTCATCAGTCCTTTTGCTTTAGCTTCCTTTTCTTCTCTATGAGCAAACTCTTTTTTAAACCAACTAACTAACCAATAGCCTTTTTCTACCTGATTCTCGACATTGTAGAATCCAGGAATTGCCGATGGATATGGAGGAACAAAAGGGATGCATTCTACATAGCGATTTGAAGTGACATTAATCGAAGCAGCAGTGCCATAACTTAAACATCCGACATTATAATCAAGACAACCTGAACCGATCACTTCACAAGCCTTGTCGGCTGCAGCAGCTATCAGTGGTATCCCTTCAGGTATACCTGTCGCTGCCGCTGCTTCTTTTGATATTTCACCTAGTGGCGATCCCTGCGATATCAAGGCCGGAAGTTTATCTCGTGGAATCGCAACAGCCTTCCACTTCCAACTCAAATTATTAGCCCAACGATGCTTTTTGTAATCAAAAGGAATATACCCCACCTGACTACCCACTGAATCAACCATAGATCCAACCAACTTGAAACTTAAATAACCCGAAAGCAATAAGAACTTATGGGTTCTGCTCCAGATCTCAGGCTGAAATTCTCGAATCCAATTCGCTTCAGCCTGCTTTTGAAAATTCTTGATTGTTTCCTGAACACCTACAAGGTGAAATAACTGACGCCAGAGCAGATTAGGTTTACTCTTAACGTCAGCCTCTCTCTGATCCATCCAAATCATAGCTGGGCGCAAAGGATTGCCATACCTATCAACATTGATCAGAGTGCCCCGCTGGGTAGTCAAAGTTACAGATTTTATAGTTGATCTAAATTTAGGCTGAGCCGCAAACAACTTCTGACAAGCCTGAGCCAGATTATGCCAAAAAATTTCTGGATCCTGCTCTGCCCAGCCTGGTTCTTCACTTACAGCTGGATTCTCCACAATCCGCGCTTTGGCTAAAAGCTCTCCATTGCGATCAAAAACCATTGCCCTAACACTTTGGGTACCATAGTCAATACTTAGATAGTGGCTCATAAATTACTCCGGCATACTGTAATTTTGTTGCCAAATTTTCTGATAGCGGGTTTTCTCATGAGCAAAATGCTGTGCATCCCAACCCAAAAACCTTTCACAAAGAGCCTGTAACTCAGGTAATATAGCATTTCCACCTTGGGGTAAGATGAGCCCGAGACGTGTTCTTCTTAACATGAGATCATCCAAATGAACCACAGACTCCTGCTTTAAGATATATGAAATTTCAGCCCAATAGACATCAGATTCAGGTATCTGCTGCCACTCAGATGATGAGCTCTCTTCGGCCATTAGATCCAAGTGATGCCCATAGTAACCTGATAAGCGTTCATGGGCAGATGCAGGAACGCTCAATTTGAACCCCTGAACTCTCGGACTCAAAGGAAGAGGAGTCAATGGAGAAGGCATAGGCAGACGCTTGTTGGTTAGACTACCTTTTTGCTTGGTGTCTCTAACGGCCCTTTTAATAATCTTGTTCATTACTTCTCTAGCCATTGGCCTGAAAGTTGTTAATTTTCCACCGGTGATACTTATCAAACCATCATCTTCATATAGACTATGGGCTCTCTTCTCCTTAGATGGACTTAAACCACTACCTCGTTTAATCACAGGCCTAATACCCGAATAGGTTGAAATAATTTGTTCATCGGGAATTTCAGAACCCGGAATAATATCGGCAAGGCTCCTCTTCAGATACGAATACTCCGTTTTCGTAATGCTTGCCTCTTCGTCAATAGATCCATCATGATCGATATCGGTAGTGCCTATCACAGTACGCCCAGCCCAAGGAAAGGCATACACCGGACGTTTGTCATCTGGATGAAAGAAAGTAATAGATTGGGTCACTGGCAATAGATCTGGAGCAAGAATTAAATGACTTCCTCTTAATGGCCGAATCACTGGTTTTTTATTAATTTGCCCCCTTAGTTCGTCAACCCAAGCTCCCGTAGCATTTACCACTGCTGATGCTCTTAAAGTTTTTTCTTCACCAGTTAAACCACAGCGTGCTATGACTCCATTGACTTGACCATCACCATCTCTTTTTAGTCTAACAACCTTGGTATAATTCAAAGCTATGCCCCCCCAACGAACAGCATCGTGCAATACTCGGGTTACCAACCGGGCATCATCAGTAATGGCATCCTCATAGGAACTTGCCCCCACGATTTCATCTTTCATCAATCGAGGAGCAATAAAATGAGATTGAGCTTTGGAAAAAAATTTTCTTGTTCGCCTACGCGACATAAGCTCATATAAAAACAACAATATTCTAAAAAGAAAAGGAGGCGGGAATTGTCCTTTTAAATGAGGAAACACATATACCAAAGGTTTGACCAGACCCGGAAGGCTTTGCAGCAGAGACTCTCTTTCTTCCAGAGCTTCGAAGGTTAAACCGAACTGCCCTTGAGGCAAATAGCGTAAACCGCCATGTATCATCTTGGAGGATCGAGAAGAGGTCCCCCATGCAAAATCCTTAGCATCCAATAGTAACGTTTTATAACCTTTTTTGGATGCTTCTTCGATGATACCTGCACCGGTAATACCACCGCCAACAACAATGATATCCCAAGAAAGATCTAGGTCTTTCCAGGTTTCATATCGAGCTTTCATATCAGCGTCCCCGGGTTCATCATAGTTTTAGGATCCATAGTGGACATCAATGAAGAAATGATATCCATACCCAGGTCATCCTTTTCTCTCAGGAGATAGTCTCGATGATCTTTACCCACACCATGCTGATGACTAATCGTCCCCCCTTCCAAGGTAATAGCTTCGGAAGCAATAGATTTTAACTTTTGCCAACGCTTATAGGTTTCCTCATAGTCTTGCCCCACTCTAAAGACGTAAGTAGTATAACAGCTTGAGCCCTGAGTATACATATGTGATAAATGAGTGAATCCGTGAACCTCTTCACTCTCATCGGCTAAGCCTTCGCGAAGATCATTCTCAAGACGATAGATCAGTCGATCAATGCGATTCCAATCAGCAGCAGTTTCTACGGTATCAACCATATAACCTTTTTCCCATAGTGCTTCTCTAAGGTATGGAGCCTTAAACCGACCTTCAGCCCATTTGGTTCCCAAAATAGTGCTAGTAGAAACTCCGCCATAGCGATTCAAAATTTTAAAGGCTTGGTTTCTCGAGCTCTGCACTTGTTGGGCATCCCCGGTCAACCCCATCATTAACATACATTTACCATCAGCAACTCCTCTTAGCCGAAGATATGACTCTAAAGCACCTATAGATGTTTTATGACCAGCCAAAGTTAAATTAGTGCGGGTTTCGATAGGATTACTTAAACGCATCATCGAAAGCGGAATATGATGCTGGAGAACCTCACGAACACATGTCAAAGCTTTGTGCCATTCAGGAAAGAATACTCCAATAAAAGTTTCTTTTTCAGGAATTCTAGCAACCCGAACCTTCACCCTAGTAATCACTCCAAGTCGCCCTTCTGAGCCTAAAACCATTTCACGAATATCCGGCCCAGCGGAGGAAGCCGGGAAAGTAGGGATATCTAAAGTACCACGCGGGGTTTCTACTGTACCGCCAGCAAATAACTGTTCGATCCTACCATAGCGCAATGATTGCTGACCGCTAGAACGAGTTGCCACCCACCCACCGATTGTGGACAACTCGAAAGATTGGGGAAAATGCCCTAAAGTATATCCATACCCTCTCAGTTGCGACTCAACCTCAGGCCCATTAGCTCCTGCACCAAAAGTTGCAATCTGGCTTTCTGTGTCAATCGACTCCAGTTGATTAAGGGACCGAAGAGACAAAGTCACAATAGGTCTGGCAGAAGGAGCTGGCGTAATATGACCGGCAACGCTCGTACCACCTCCATAGGGAATCACTAAATAATCTTGCTTGGCAATAAGATCCATCAAGATCCGCACTTCTCCCTGGTTCTTAGGCTCTGCCACCGCATCTGGAAAAACTCCAAAATCACCACTTTTCATGGCAAGCCAATCCCCAGCACTTTGCCCGCGTCCATGACGGATCCTGGTTTCTGCATCCGTCTTGAGCAAGGGATGGTCATCCACTCTTGAAGGAGGTACCTCGGCAATCACCTGCTTCAAATCAGCGTTCTGTAGAGGTTTACCTGGCCCCAGGACCCGATGAAGAAACTCAAGAGCCTCTGGTTTTAGGGGATAATCTCGTTCTTTATCGCCCCAGCCATTCCAACGCCTCATCGTAACCTCCTCAATTTATGGTGGTATCTTCGTGATGGTTATATAACAAATAGCAATCGTAAATACCAGTGGGCTTAAATTGTGAAGAGCAATCTTTAAAGAGATTCATGGTGGATGATCACAATCATAGGGGAAATATATTTTATAAAAATTTTAATGAGTAACCTTAGCTCCATCATTATGATAAAGATAACGAAACTTAGATAAAATCATGCACACCTGCCTTTACCATTGTAGTCCAAAATAAGCACATTTGTATTGGAATCAAATTTCGAATGAGTCACTACCGAGAAAGCGATCTAGTCGTCGGAATTTGAGCTTCAGTAACTTATCAGATTTAGTTTAAAGAGCCTCGCTGTTACCGATAAGATTTTCACCCAACCTTCTATTCAGGACATTGTATTCATAAAGATACCACTATGCATAACCCATATCAGTAAAAACTACGAAATTGTCTGAAGGATGGATCCACGCCTAACGTTGTGTATCATATTCTACTCAACTATGATGTAACTATAAAGATACAGATCGACGAGCGATAGGAGTATCGACCTTGAAAAAAATACGGGAAAAAGTGCGAATCATAATCTTTGAAGCAGACACTCCAAGCGGTAAAGCTTTTGATGTCATTCTTTTCTGGTTGATTCTTTTCTCAACCTTTTGCGTGATTATGGAAAGCGTGCCATCATTTCGCAGTGAATATACAGCCGTATTACTGCAAGCGGAGTGGATCATCACTATTTTGTTCACAATTGAATACATCGCACGGATCATATCTACCAATCAACCACTGCGCTATATTTTTAGCTTTTATGGGATTATCGATATCCTCTCCATCCTTCCCGGTTACCTAGGACTTATGATGGGAGAGCTGCCTTCTTTTCTAGTCATTAGATGCCTGCGGCTAATGAGAGTTTTTAGGGTGCTCAAGCTAGTAAACTTCGTAGGAGAAGCGGATATACTCAAAGAAGCGTTAATTGCAAGTCGACGAAAAATCATTGTATTTATTTATGCTGTCCTAGCTGCCGTCGTCATCATCGGTGCTCTAATGTATTTCGTAGAAGGTGATCAGCCAGGTTTTGAAAGTATTCCGAGTGCTATCTATTGGACCATAGTCACCTTAACGACTGTCGGCTACGGCGATATCGTACCTGTCACAGTCCTCGGCAAAACGATAGCATCCATTGTTATGATTCTAGGCTATGGCATCATTGCTGTACCAACAGGCATTGTGACAGCAGAACTTTCTCAGGTCAGCTTAAAACACCCCTCCAACACCAGAAGCTGTTATCATTGCTCCCTCGAAGGTCACGTTTATGACGCTCGTTTCTGCCGAGGCTGCGGTAAGTCGCTTGAACCAGCCAACCCCCAATAAACTTAAAGCATAATATTAGTAAAGTAAGTGACCTATAAGCTAAAAAGATGTATTTTAGATTAAAAGCTCATCACCAAATCATCATTTAAAAAGGCTTTATGAAATGAGGCAACTCACTGTGAATCAAACTTCATTGATCTTTGCTATGTTATTCACATGTCAAGTTTTGACTGGTCAAGAGAACCCAGTGACTGCAGAAGATCGAGCCTTAATTGGTAAAAAGCCTCTCGAAGAAAATATTTTGGCGGCCAAAAGAGAAGGGGGGTATTTCACGGGACTGCCTCTAATCAATTCAGATCCGGATAAAGGAATTGGCTATGGGGTCCGCGTGAACCACTTTAACAATGGAACCACTGATGATCGTTTCTTTCGCTATACTCCTTACCTAACTAAAACTTTTATCCAATACTTTGCCACCACCAACGGTTTTCAATATCACACTGTTGACTTCGATGCTCCTTATTTTCGGGGCAGCCCTTATCGACTCAGAACAAGTATTATCATAGGCCGAAATATCAATGCTAACTACTTTGGTACTGGCAGTGAAACACTGGCCTCTCTAAAGGCACCTAATGGCCAAACTTACGATACCTACGAAAAGTACAGAAAAGAACTCCGTAAAATTGAAAGTGGCAGTACTTATTCCTATTACAATACTTTCGACATGCAAAAACAAACTCTAAAATTGACCATAGATCGTGATTTATGGAAAGCTCTGCCTATCAAATTATTCGTCAACCTTCGCATTGAAGAAGTGGGTATCAAAGACTACTCAGGAACTCAGGTCTTAGCCAGTCAGGGGGAAAAGGCCTTAATGAAAACAACAAAGCTAAAAGAAGACAATGATGCAGGTAAAATAAAAGGATTTTCCGGCGGAAACAATAACGCATTGAAACTAGGTTTAGCATATGACAGTCGGGATTTCGAACCAGATCCGAGGAAGGGTTTTTTTGCTGAGCTGACTTATGAATGGGCCAACAAAACGATGGGATCAGTCTATGACTATCAGCGGCTACTCTTATCCAAAAAGGTTTTTTTCAATCCTTCACCAAATTTAGTATTCGCCATGCGGACCACTTACCAAACAGTGGAAGGCAACCTTCCTTTTTATGCCTATAGTCGTCTAGGTTACATCGAAGGTGATGTCAACGGCCTAGGGGGACTAAGAAGTTTACGAGGATTTAAAGACCGTCGTTTTGTAGGGTCAGTGATGGCACTAGCAAATATAGAAACGAGATACCAGCTCACGCAAGCAATGTTAGGCAATCAACGGTTCGAATTTAAACTTGTTCCCTTTCTTGATTGGGGCACTATCGCAGATAAACAAGCTATCACCGAGCTCCAAGATGGCAGATCTAGCGTTGGCTTAGGTATTAGAGCCGCCTGGAACCAAGCGACAATTATCATGATAGACTATGGCACAAGCCCAGAAAGCAGTGGTCTATACATAAACTTTAACCATATATTTTAAACCAACAAGGCAAGTTTCAGGACTACGACCACTTCCTCTTACATACTTTTCAACCGGTATAAACTGCATGGCCTCACAAAAGATGGACATTAAGTTTAGATTGTTGACTCGATCCTTTTAAAGCTCGTTCAATCATTAACGAATGAAAACAATGACACCCCGACAAACGACTAAATCAACCTGTGACGATTCAGTTTATTTTATAAACTATGTGGAACAACTTGCAGTACTGCTATAGATGATCTAAAAGACCTATAGCAATTCCATTTAGCCATGTATTAGAAAGAGGGACGTCAAATGTTCTCGCTTTGGATAGTATTACTTCTCAATATATATAGTTTCAATGCGACGGCAGCAAAAGTAACCAACTTACCACCAGAAATAATCAATAAGTTGATCGACGCTAACAAAGGTAGCACCGAGCACTATGACTCAACGAGTGGCAAACTGGAAATGCTCGACAAGGTGAAGTTAACTTATACTTATTTTGTCCCCAAAAACCTGGGCGACAAAAAAGCGCCCACCGTCGTAATGCCATGCCCATGGGGTTGGTTAGCTGAAGTATATCTACTCACTCAAATACCTCAAGAATTGGCTAAAGAAGGTTTCATTGTCATGATGTATACCTCGAGGGGTTTTTGGGACTCTGAAGGGCTGGTGGATCTGGGTGGGCCTGCAGATGTTAAAGACTTTAAGTTCGTAGTCGACTGGATGGAGGCAAACCTTCCTATCGATACTGATCGACTGGGAACTAGCGGTATATCTTTTGGAGCAGGCATGGCACTGAATACCCTAGCACTAGACCCCAGAGTCAAAACAGCCGTAGCTCTGAGCAGCTGGGCCCACTTATTTGATGGGGGCCTTTTTTACGGTGATGCTGTGAATGAAAAGGGCTTAGGCGAGTTACTAGCCACAAAAGGCGGGCCCGGTGATCGAAAAAAGGGCATTGAACCTGTAAAGAAAAGAATCAGCGATTTGGCAAAGGGAGTGAACTTTGAGCAAACCAGGGCATGGGCTAACATCAGGTCACCAATTTTTCACATCGACAAAATAAACGCAAAACCCGGGGCCAGCGTATACATCATGCATACCTATGGCGATGAGATGTTCTCCCCAAATTCACTGCTAAATTTTTATAATGGAATCACTATCGATAAAAAAATCGAATTCATATCCGGGTCCCATGGGGTTTCGCATTTATTAGATTATTTTGCAAGGTCTGGCGTCAAAGACCGTGCTATAAAGTGGTTTCACAATCAACTCGGTGAACAAGAACAGATTGAAAATGGGATTACGTTACAAGTCAGACAACCTTTAAACCGCCAGAATTCAAAAACAAAAACAAAAATAAAGCGTCGGTATGAAACATTTAGCAAAATACCCGCTAAAAACTGGACTAAAGAGAAATTTTACTTTGATACTGCCGATGGAACACTAAAGCTGAATTCTATATTACCGGAATCAGATCATTCACAAACACTATATTCAGATTCTCAGCCTTCCGTATTTCCCAACCAAAATCTGAAAACTGCTTTCATTTTTGAATCTATTACAGGAGTCCTTGTAGCGGAAAAACTAAAGGACTTACCATCTACTACGCTGATGTACAAAACTCCTAGAATAACAGAAAAAATGGAAGTAAGGGGTATTGCCAAGCTTGATCTTAAATTAAAGAGCTCATCCAACAGAGGCTTGCTAGTTGCATACCTCTTCGATCTCGACTCAGATGGCACCCTGCACTTAATAAGTTCGGGAAGACAATCTTATACAAATCAAATACCAGAAGATATATTTAGCTTAGAGTTAGAATTAAAAATAGCAGCTTATGACATCACACCAGGAAATCAACTCGCTGTCATTCTGGATACTCAAGCGAATGGCATAAGATCTCCTGAACCTGATGATTATAGTATTCAAATAGTAGAAGGGCCCGACGCTCCATCTTACTTAGAGTTTCACAGCAAGACATCAAGATGAGAGTTATCAAAAGACCCCGACCAGAAATATCCAGGCTCAGGCCATGTAATAGGGGCTTCTTCATCATATTTGATGCAACACACAATCACCTGATGTCTAAATCTGACCTTTTTAAAAGATTTTGAACGCTCAGTCACCTCTCCCGACAAAATAATCTCTTTTATAACAATCGCTTATGGTTTTTTAGGCAAAACCAGTAACCACTGCGTTTTTAACTATAAAAACAAGCCATTAAATGATTCTTAAACATTCTTACACAGTGAGCCGATAACCTTCATGCCCTGCTGGTTATCCTTAAACGGGAAATGACAGCATTTTGATCGCACTGTGGCTACGGAAATAGAATGATAAAATTGATCATACTCACAATCTTCTTCATGACCAGTGGCTGTGGCAAAAAGTTTGTCTACGAAGAGCAAATTCCGTATCCAGACAAATCCTCTATAGCTATTTCTTTAAACGAAAAAGACGACTACGGACTGAAACCACTATTAAAGGGCTTGGTTATAAGAAGCGATATTCGCCCTGGCTATGCTAGTTCGTTAACTGGCTTTGAAAACCCAAATAATATTACACCGGGCCAACCTAATGATTGGCCCAAATACGTCGATGGAATCGTAGTACAGGAAGAATGGGCGAATATTCAACCAACCAAGGAAAAGCTAAATACAAAAACCATCGATGAAGCAATTCAAGCAGTTCAGTCATTCAATGATAATCACCAGAAACAAGAACTGAAAATCAAACTAAGAATTTTTGCCGGCATATATAGTCCCGAATGGGTAAGAGATGAAATAGGAAGCACAGCATTAACATTCTATCCAGATTCAAAAGACCAAACCAAGACTCAGCAAGTTTATCTACCGCACTTTTGGAACGCACCATTTAAAATTAGATACGAAAATTTTCAAAAAGCTTTAGCCGACAAATATGATAATCACCCTCTCGTAAGCGAAATCGCTATTACTGGATGTATGATTGCCAGCGCCGACATGAAGAGGTCAACCGAGGATGTTCCTTACGGTAAAGTTAACCACCTCTGGTCTTTACTAAACAGCAAACATAAGCCACTGACGATCAAAAAAGATTTTGACTGTCAGATCTGGCAAATCAGTGCCATTGCCAAAATCTGGAAAAAAACAAGGATTTCGATTGCACGCGCCTATTTTGATGATTACAGCAACATTAGCAAATATCGCAACCTAGATCAAAAACAATGGCCCTTTAAACCCGACTTTATGAAAGATCTTGTAAATGAGTGCCGGCTCAATAGAAATTGTATTATAGGAAACCACAGCCTCGAAGGTAAGGGAGCCAAACTCAAATCCTTTTCTTCTAATAACAACCCCTTATATTATGTCGGTCAAAAATATGTAAGAAAAGGACGTCATGCACCTATCTATTTTCAAACCGTCACTAAAATAAGAGATGCAGATAACATTCACATATTAAACGCTATTCAATACGCAATAAAAAATACAGATGTCCATATGATTGAGCTCCCGCCTTTACAAAAATTCAAAAAGTATGGCTATAAAAGCTTCGAAGATATTTTTGAGCTAAAAAAGATGAGAAATCAGCTGAAAAAATAGCTAAAAATATAACACTTCTAATTATCAAAAGAAGAGTGGAACTTCAAGGCGAGCCAGTGGGCTGGCAGTCCCTCAACAATAACTTAAAGGACCACCTTTACTAAAAATTTAAATTAGTACCCCTGAAGCGTAGCATACCTATCACGATGAAACACGCTATCGCCAAAAGTCATCTCGGCGACTCTTGCTCTTTTTATATAGAAACCAATATCATGCTCGTCGGTAACCCCAATACCCCCATGCATTTGCACTGCCTCATTAGTCACCAAGTAAAGCAGTTCACCCATGATAGCTTTAGCCATGCTGGCAAGGACAGGCACAGACGAAGGATCTTCCTCCAAAGCAGTAAGAGCTTTATAAACTGCGGACTTAGCAACTTCTATCTCGCTAAACATATGTGAAGCTCGATGCTGAAGCGCTTGGAAAGATCCAATGGGAACTCCAAACTGCTCCCTCTCTTTCAACCAATCAAGGGTCATTTCAAAAGAACGAGTCGCTATACCCAGCATTTCAGCAGCCAAAATAATACGACCTTTATCTAAGGTTTGATCCAAAAATTTCCAGCCACCATCAATTTCACCTAAAAGCTGACCATCATTCACTTGCAGATTATTAAAGCTTACGGCCGAAACTGGCCTTGAATCCACCAACAAAGAAGTAGTAATGGTTAGATTAGGATCATCTTGAGGCACCATAAACAGACTAATACCATGAGTATCATCCGATTCACCTGCAGTGCGGACCGCGATGATCATTTGATCTGCGACATGAGCATCAGTAACCATAACTTTTCGACCATTTGCGATCCAGCCATCTTGGTTTTTTTCTGCAATACTCATAATCATCTCTGGTCGATGCCGCCCTTCTTCTTCGAGCGCAAGCGACACCAAGGTATCACCCGAAATAATAGAAGGTAAGTACTTTGATTTCAGCTCTTCTGAACCAGCTTGTTCAATCAATGATGCACCTAGGGCCACTGTTTGCAACAGAGGTGACGGCACTAAAGTCGTCCCCAGAGTTTCCATAACCACTCCGAGGCCTTGCCAACCAAAAGCAAGTCCCCCATAAGCTTCATCTACAGTAATGCCAGCCCACCCCAACTCACACATTTGCTTCCATACATCTCGACTAAAACCATCGGCAGACTTACTATCCCGAAGACTGCGAAAATGAGTAATGGGGCCGGTATTTTTGCAAAAGTCCATTGCTGAACGACGCAACATCAATTGCTCTTCATTCAATACTAATGCCATCAGCGTTTTCCTCCATCTGGTAATCCCAGTACCCGCCTGGAAATAATATTCAACTGAATTTCAGAAGTTCCACCTTCAATAGAATTCCCTTTGGTTCTTAACCAATCTCTGGTTGTTTTCAATTCGGTTTCATTGAAAAGCTCACCCTCCCACCCCAGTGACTGGTACCCTATGATATTAAGCATTAACTCATACTTTTCTTTATTAAGTTCGGTGCCATAATATTTAAACATAGATGCCGCTGGTCCAGGTGGTTGCCCTGCCTCGGTTTCTTCTCTAAATTTTTGCATCGTCAACTGAAAGGCATCATTTTTCATATCAATCTGCGCAATTTTATCCCTCAAAACCCGATCTAATAATTTACCTTCCTGACTTTGAGTATACTTCTGCGCTAAAACTGACAAAGGAGCCAATTCCTGATGACTTCCAAGGTCTCCGATCATAGTTCGTTCGTGCTGCAGCAGGGCCTTTGCAATAGTCCAGCCGAAGCCTTCCTCACCTATTCTATTCACTTTAGGCACTTTTACATTTGTTAAGAATGTTTCACAAAATGGGGAATTGCCACTAATTAACTGAATGGGAACAGCTTTAACCCCAGGGTCATCCATATCAAGCAAGACAAAGCTAATGCCCTTATGCTTGTTCTTAAAGTCAGTGCGCACCAAGCAGAACATCATATCAGAGTAGTCAGCATAAGAGGTCCACACCTTCGAACCATTTAGCATATAATGATCACCCATATCATCAGCTTTACACTGAAGACTGGCAAGGTCTGAACCTGCATTAGGCTCACTATAACCTTGGCACCAGCGAATCTCACCCTTGGTAATTTTAGGAAGATGCTCTAATTTTTGCTCTTCGCTAGCAAATTCAAGCAGAGCGGGTCCAAGCATCCAGATACCAAAGCTCGACAATGGAGATCGACATTTTAAACGAGCCATCTCTTCTTGCAGAATCATATGCTCCTGCCTTGATAAACCACCGCCACCATATTTCGTTGGCCATTCAGGAGCAGTCCAGCCTTTGGCTGCCATCAGATCTAACCAAACTTTTGTTTCAGGATTTTTATATGTTGGGCGTCGCCCCCCCCCAACAGACTTCATCTGGAGGCATCGGGGTTCGCATACTTTGTGGGCAATTGGCCTCAAGCCAAGCCCTAGTATCAAGCCGAAAGGATTCGAGACTCACGTTAGTTACCTCCTTGATCACACGGGCCTACTTACTAAAGTTAGTGCCCCAGATATTATTGCAAGACTTCAATATTATTGACTCCAAAGACATCCGTCAATGGCACTCTATGACAGCTATCTTGATACGGACAAAACCTATGCAATCCTGTCACACTAACAGAAAGCTGCGAAGCTATTTATAAAGCGGGAAAGATATAAAAAGACAACTTGATTTATGTTTAGGAAGTTTAAATTGAACAACAGAAGTAAAATCAATATGAGAGCTCTTAATCTAGATCATAAGAACAGTGGTGATTTTACTACAAATTTGATTCCACTCCTGTTGTAAAAATCACTATGGCTTTGGCAACCTACAGTCTTGGGCTGTCAAATCAAGCCTTCTCTCTTCGTTACGGCAATCATATAACCACGAAATCTGCTGACCATAGTTGTAACCTCGTTCATAGATAATACCGCCATCTTGATCAATTTCACAGGGGTTGTTCATAGTGCATCGACGTCCGGATTGATTACCAGTGTTATTAACACCGATCACAGTTCGCGTGCCCTTCAAAAGAATAGGTGATCCAGACGTCCCTCCAATAACTTCGCAGCCAGGTCGAGAATATCGAATCGAATCTGCAAACTCCCAATCATCTTCTTTTAGCCGATAAATAAATTTTTCTACCTCGCAGACATAACCTCTTTTCCAGTACCCTGAAATAATCTCGATATCGTCACCAACCTCACTTTTCATGCGAGATAGGGTCAGAGCCTCAACTCCATATCGATCATAAATATCAGCAAAAGTTAATCTCAACCGAAATAAAGCCATATCGGTATCAGTCATCGTCGCATAAATCAAACGAGATGCTCGCAAGGTTCCTAAGACATCGCCACCCTCATTCAACACTTCAAAACTTGTCGAAGCTGATCGATCAAAATCAACATCGCCAGGCGCCATCATTCTAACACAATGTCCATTAGTCAAAACCATTCCATAATCATCATCTTCGCTATCGTCATATCGCACTAAACTACCAGAACAATTTGAAAGAGAAACAATACCAGTAAAATCAAATGCCGCTTTTGGTATCAAATCTAATTCATGCCATTTCGCAGCTGATGCAGGACGAGGAAAACCAACAGCAAATGTATCTGAGGCAAGAAAACTCATAAGGGGAACCAGCAGTAGCAACCTTAAACTTTCAAGTAGCCTAATCATCGTCTTCCTCCACAAATTGTAAAACTTAATCTCAAGATCCATCTAAAACATCTGAAAAGCAACCTAGAAGATGTGAAATATGAAAATGAGCTATTCAGAACAAAGAAAATCTGAGGGAAAAAAATCAAATCATGAGAATAGAAATCATCCATCTGAAATTGATTCACTCTTTCTATAAATAACGGTGTACATGACTACGAGTAACCGATGAAAACATGAATATTATCGTAAAGGTCTTAGAATGCAGATAAGCAAGGCACATAACGTCTTTATGACCTCATCTCAGACCAAAAAATCAAGATCCGCACCGTAATCAAGTCACTCTACAGTTAACGTTTAAGATCTATTTAATATTGACCTTGCTTACGAAATAAAGCATTAAAAAGACTAGATTTTCTTTTCGATTCCCAGTAAATTTCTTTTGAGGTTATCCGTGTATAAAATACAAAAACTAAATCAAATCGCAGCGAGCGGTATTGAGAAATTCGATCCCAGCCTCTACGACATTGCAGAAAGCTGCACTGACCCTGAAGGAATCTTAGTCCGTAGCAAAAAAATAACTCCTGAAGATTTAGGTAAAAACCTTATGGCCATCGCAAGGGCCGGAGCTGGAGTCAATAATATTCCCGTACATGAGTGCTCAAAAAGAGGTATTCCCGTTTTCAATACTCCAGGCGCCAACGCTAATGCTGTCAAAGAGTTAGTGCTTGCGGGTCTAATTCTAGGCTCTAGAGGGGTCATTCCAGGTATTGAATACGTCAAAAGCCTGAAGAGCGATGATAAGGATTTTAATGAGCTTATTGAAAAAGAAAAGAAACGCTTCAAAGGCCAAGAAATAGCTGGCAAAACTCTAGGTGTAGTGGGCTTAGGAGCCATAGGTTCTTTAGTTGCAGAAATGGGCTTAATGCTGGGCATGAGAGTCTTAGGTCATGACCCTAAAATATCTATTGACGCTGCATGGAAATTATCGAGCCGAGTAGAAAAAAAGGAAAATATAGAGGCTTTATTTGCGGAATCGGACTATGTATCGCTCCATTTACCTGTTCTTGATAGTACCCGTGGAGTCATCAGCAGCAAGGCTTTAGAAGCCTTTCGCCATGGTGCATGCCTCCTCAATTTTGCCCGCCATGAACTGGTCGATCAAGAAGCAATTGTTCAAAATTTATTATCGGGAAGATTAAAACACTACGTCACAGATTTCCCTACTCCGACCCTGCTGGATGTCAAAGGTACTATAGCTATCCCACACCTTGGAGCTTCGACCATTGAAGCCGAAGAAAATTGTGCAAAAATGGCAGTATCTCAAATCAGTGATTATCTGGAAAACGGCAATATCGTCAACGGCGTCAACTTTCCAAATATGACATTGCCTCGGCGAGGAGCTGGAAGAATTGCGGTAGCAAATATTAATGTTCCTAAAATCTTAGGTAAGGTATTGGCTATTCTATCAGAGCGAAATATGAATGTGGTCGAAATGATCAACAAAAGTCGCAGTGAACTAGCCTATAACCTAATCGACGTTGAAACACCAGTAACCAGCGATATAATTAACTCCATCATGGATCTAGATGATGTACTTATGGTGAGATCCATCTAGTTTATTCTATCAAATGATAAGGAATTTTCGATGCAGGTATTTAATTTTGGGGCAGGACCGGCAATGCTACCACCCACTGTCATGGAGAAAGTACAAAAAGATTTTCTGAACTTTGCTGGGCTTGGAGTCTCTATCATAGAACTAAGTCACCGGTCTCCAGAGTTCGTAAAGCTTTTACAAGACACTAAAAGTCTATTGCGCAAACTAACCAAGATCGACGATAAATATGAAATTTTATTTGTCCATGGTGGAGCACGGATGCAATTCGCAGCTATACCTCTAAACCTTATGAGTATAGGTAAATCAGGAAAGGCCTTCTACTGCGAAACTGGAAATTTTGCACAATTGGCTTACAAAGAAGCCTGCTTGATTGGTAATGCAGAAGTATTATGCTCTGGTAAAGAAAACAACTTCGACCGCATTCCTGACTTCCCCAAAGAGGTCGACCGTGGTGCTTCATACATTCATTTAACCAGCAACAACACTATATACGGGACAACATGGCAAAAATACCCTGATACGGGGGAAGTCCCACTCGTGGTAGATGGCACCTCAGATATGCTTTCACGTGAAATCGACTATTCTAAGTTTGGTCTATATTATGCTGGTTTACAAAAAAACTTAGGTCCATCTGGTCTTGCTGTAGTTATTGTCCGCAAGGATTTACTAGGAAATCAAACTAAACAATGCCCAACTCTGTTAAACTACGAGGACATGGCGAAAAACGACTCATTAACTAATACCACCAATACCTTTGCGATTTATGTTATGAAGCAAGTTCTCGATTGGGTTGCAGAACAGGGTGGCGTAAAACAGGTTGAAGAAGTAAACAAAGCAAAAGCCAAAATTCTTTATGATATCCTTGATGAATCTCAGGACTTTTACCGCCCCTTTGCGCATAAAGATCATCGTTCCATAATGAACGTAACATTTAATCTACCTTCAGAATCACTACAAAGTGATTTTATTACAGAAGCTAATACCAATGGTCTATATGCTCTCAAGGGTCACAGAAAAGTAGGCGGAATCAGAGCATCTATATATAATGGCATGCCGAAAGAGGGTGTAGAAAAATTAGCTCAATTTATGCTCTCTTTTGAAAAAAAGCACCGCTGACACTTAACATCACCAGCCGGCTTTATTCCTACTCTGGAATAAAGCCCCCCGCCACTTTTTTAAATACCTGTTATTATTGACAAATAAATCCCAACCTAAGTGCAACAATATGATACTTGCAAAAAACGACCAGCGGTCTTAATAATGCGACCAATGGTCGTATTAGTGGGTGTATCGATGGCATATTCAACAGAAGAACGAAATAAGAAAAAAAGGTGCATCGTAGGTGCAGCCAGCGAAATATTTACAGAGCGAGAATATCGTGATGTCTCAATGAGGCAAATCGCTGAAATAGCCAATATGGGAAAGGCTACCTTATATAATTTTTTTGATTCAAAAGAAGAAATCTTTATAGAGATCTACAAAGTAGAGTTAGAACTATGGCTAGAAGAAGTGCTGGATATATTTTCCCAACAGTTATCACTCCAAGAGACCATTGAATTATTAGTTAGTAAACACTGCAAAAGAAAAAAGTTTAATAAACTAATGCCATTATTGAATACAGTACTCGAAATCAGCCTCAATGCCGATTTCCTAAGAAAGTTTAAAAGTTACTTACTGAATAAAGTAGTTTATCTAGACACTGAGATCTCAAAATTAAGCCCATATCTCAAAGATGGTGATTTTGGGCCCTTCATTATTCATTACACTGCTCATTTTAACGGCCTTTATTTAATGGAACAAAGATCGGCTACATTAGAAAGAATTCTTGAGCAAGACTCTAGTCTCGAAATTTTTGCCACAGACCTAGAAACAGAAATGAAAAAATATTTAATGATCTATTTTTCATATATAAATAAGGAGTATCAAAATGAACTTTAAATCTCTGCGACTGAATGCGTTAGCATTACTTTTCACACCCACCATAGCATTTACCTATGATGGATCTAGCTTCAATGAAGTCTGGGATGAAGTAAAAAACGAACCATATTTTGAATTGTCTGATACTAAGGTGACAAGAAAAAGCTTCTTTCAGCAGGGATACAATCTCCTGGCAGAAGCAGCCAAAAGAACCGTGGAGGATAAAAATGATATTATCCCTCCATTTGATAAGTTACTTCATGCCAATGGTATTTGCCTGCAAGGGGAATGGAAAATCACTGAGAGTTCTATATACAGTGGTTATTTTCGCAAAGGATCGAAAGGCAAAATTATTGCAAGAGCTTCCACAACTCTAACAAATACTAAAAGAGGAAGTTATCGCGGATTTGGTTTAGCAGGTAAAATTTTTCCAACTAATAATGGTGATGAAGTCGTAAAAACAGCGAATTTTTTTCTAATCGATAATTTGATAGGCACTTACGCCCCTAACTTTACTCGTGTGGAGATGACTAATGAACCCAGCTTAGTACCGCCGATTAGTCTTTCAGTAGCAAAAATTGTTGGCTTAGGACTAGCGGCAGTAAATTCATTTGCCGAGGCCGACAAGAAGCCAGGTATTCGCCAACTCTACCCAGTATCACGACTAGACGAAGACGGCGAAGTCAGAACTCCTAAGTGGATGATGGCTAAAGGCGATGACAACGAATCAACCAACTCTCTCAAAGACTTTCGCGACGAGATCAATCAACATATTAGCGAAAATGGTAAATTCACCATGGGCATCTACACCTCTGACACCGGCAAGAAAAACTGGCAAAGAGTTGGATCAATTATATTTAAAGAGTCTGTTTCCTCTTGGGGATGTGACCACCGTCTCCACTTCCACCACCAAAAATTCGAAGAAAATATGAAATAAGACTCTTATACGGCATCAGATCGGTCTGTTTTCCTGCATTCTGACTCTGATGCCAATGAGCGGCCCCCGATCACAATTACCTCTTTAATCCGAATAACATAGTTACTATCCATGGTTTTAACTGCGATAAGTCAATTTTTTGCAACCGAGTTAACCTCCTAAACATACTAGACCACTTCACAAAATGATTAGTAAAATTCGCCTAAATTTTATCTCATCAAAGCCACAACCACATCTGACTGGCCGGCCAAACCTACACTTTTTTATTTTATTTTGATAGGTATATGCCAAGCAAATCATCATCTGATGACATCAGGTTTGGATAATACAAGATTCTTTAAACAACAGGTAAACGGGGTATATCCCGCTTCGCTTAATCCCAGAAGGAGAAGAAAATGTTAAAATTGATCAATGTACTAGCTTCAGCCTCAATGTTTTTAGCAACCAGTACACTAGCAGGTAGCTATTCTGAGCTAGCTGTAATGGAAAATGTCTCTGTTTTTGAATTAGCTTCTGAAGATGAAAACGTTCGTAAGTTTAAGATGATAACCACCATAGAGCTCGGGTCTAATGCATGTATAGCAGCCCAAAATAAAGTAACTTTAATTTCTGAACAGGTAGAACAAGTTAAAGAAGTCTATGCTCTAATAACAAAGCCAGAAATCGAAAAGGCCTGCACAAGGATTTATGATCCTGTATATAAAACAATTTCTATCATTATGGAATTAGACGAAACACGCTCTCTAGATATTCTGCTCAGAAACGTCGATACCCCAAATAACACTGTGTCTTACCAGGACTACTTAAAGAATGAATTCTGTGACTCTGTCGATACCGCATATATCGGCGGCAACCCACTATTCGACCAAAGTACTGGTGAATTTCTTTCGTTAGAGGACTATCTGGCGACTAAGGGCATGGACTTGAATTGCCAATACTAATAAGCCATTTCTAAATATTTTGCAGTCAAAAAAGTCTGATCATATGAGTATGATCAGACTTTTTTTATTAATTGTCATAAATCTCGTGACCCAGACGACACCGCACGAAACCACAGACTTTTTATCCAAATGAATATAAATACCAGCAACAAAGTTTCAACCATCAATACGGTGACCCATTTACTGGTAGTCATGACTGAAAGCCACTGCCCCAGCACTAAATTTTTCTCCGGAAATAAATAAACAAATTGCATCGCTAAAATATTTTCGCCCATGTCAAATGCGAATGGCAAGAGAGCCAACCACCCCCCGAGAACCATGAGCCACTCATCTTTTCGGCAACGGAACCACAGCCAAGAAATGGCAAAAAAATGAAGCATGGTAAACGAGATCGGCCACAAAATATCAAAGCTCAGGCGATCGGCTATATAGGAACTGCGACCTTCAGCCCCCCATCCAGCAACTAATTCATAAAGAGCTTCAGGAGTGGCTAAAAAGGTTGAGTCAATACTTCCAGTGCCACCGGTATATGCGAGAACTTTAGCGTGAAAAGCAGGTAAAAAGTAAAAAAGATATGAAATTATTAACAGTAAGCTCCCTAAAAATAGCCAACCGTGCCTAGCTGAATAATGCATCAACTTTTTCAAGACCATATTCAAAAAAGGCCTCCCATACCCTATCAAGCTATTATCACTTAAAGAAGGAACCCAACTCTTTTTTTGATAAAATCTAATCTATAATCATTAAACTGCAAGCTGAGATTAATATCAACCAAGCTACATCGACACACCTATGCTCTCTAGGAAGCTAATGGAATTTATTTTGTTTGCCACGACGACTGACAAATGAATGGACATAGATCATCCAAAGAACTCTGTGGTGATGGGATTCTGTAAATTACTCAATCATACAAATAGGTTAAAAACCAAAAAAATTTATCCGTGAGGTCAGAAAAATATAAATAAAATCATATCATCCCCCTTGTATGCTATGGCATCAGCATGCTAATTATGTCGGGCTCATAAACAAAATTAAGATCGATAAAATTACGGTAAAGGAGTCATAATGTTCTCAGCTCAGATCACTGACACGTTAAAACGGGTGGCCTTCTGGTTTTTGATCGGCCTTAGTGCGACAAACCAAGTTTATGGGAAAACCACGGAAATCACCATCTGGGAACAGGATCAGATCGAAATTCAAAAAGAAATGGATAAATGGATTACGGTATTCCAAAAAGAAAACCCCGGAATAAAAATCACCCGCCAGCACTACGAAAATGAAACCATGAGAACTAAATTCTTAAGGTCTGCAGTCACTGGTGACGGTGCTGATATTATTTATGGACCAAACGATATCGCCGGAGTCTTTGCAACAGCTAATGTCATTCATGAAGTTTCTGACTTAAGTCCTAAAGGCAAATTTAATCCAGAGCTTGTCAACATAGTTAAGCTTAAAGACAAAGTATGGGGCATGCCAGTTAGTGAAGGTAATCACCTAATGCTTTTATATAATAAGAAAATGGTACCTAATGCACCCAAAACCACCGATGAATTAATTCAAGTAGCAAAGAAATTTAGTTCTGAAAAAAACAAAACCTACGGGTTAGCTTTTTTCCAATCTGAACCATACTGGTTTGTTCCCATCCTTGGGGGTTATGGAGCATCACCACTTAGTAAAGAACAAAAAACAATAACTGTAAATATTGATAATGAAGCAACTAAGAAAGCGCTACAATTCTTAGTAGACCTTAAAAACAAACATAAAGTTATCCCACAAGATTGTGATTACAACTGCGCTAAAAGCATGTTCATGAGTCAAAAAACACCTTTCCATATTACCGGTGACTGGGACGTCCAAGGACTTAGAGACACCTTTGGAGCAAACTTAGGCATTGCACCTCTGCCAATTATATCCGAAACAGGGTTACCAATGCGCCCTTATTTGGGTGGGCGATTTCTTTTCTTTAACAAAGCGAGTAGCCCAGAAAAACTAAAAGCAGCGAAAAAATTTGCTCAATTTATCGCTAGTAGACGCATCCAACTGCGACTTGCCAAAAGGGTAAATCGGATACCAGCAACTCTGGAAGCAAGACAAGACCCTAAGGTTCAGAAATTAACCAAGTTGAAACCTCTTATGGAAGCAGCAAAGCATGGGACAGCCGCTCCAGCTGAAGTAGAAATGCGTGCGGCTTGGGATGGAATGCGCATTATGATTCAAAGGGCGTTGTCAGGTAAAGAAAATATAGCTACAGCTACCAAAACCGGCCAAAAGGCTGCTGATGAAGCCTTAAAAGCTCTGTGATTATCAATTTCAAACTACAGATCTGAACTAATCATAACTTATATACCGCAACACTAATAACAATCAAAAACGGGAGGTCATAACACTCCCGTTTTTAAATACCACGAATAACCACCACATAACTATCTATAATTATTATCATAATAAGAAATCCGCTTTTTTGCTCACGTTGCTAAGGCCTGCAACCGAGGTCTTTGTGGTAAAGCCAGCAAGGTCAATCATTGTTGCCCTGCATGCTAAAACCAATTTGACCTGAAGTGGAGACAAGATATGAACAAGATACCTAAACACCTCTTAGGGCTGACTTTGATGATCACGCTCATCCCTGGATTTCACGGCTGTGGCGGTAATCCATTAGCAAGCGAGAAAAAGCGCTTTGCAGTCGAAAACGTGGCTAACGATTTGTTGGCAAAACAGCCACAAAGCGCTGACTCTGCCAAATCACTTCAGCAAACCCAGGAACCAGACTTTGGAGAATCTATAGATTCTGAGAAAAGCGAAGAAGCTGAAGTTGAACCAATTGAAGAAAATGAAGGCGATGCAACTCCCGGCAACGAACCACTGGAAGAGATGGATGACACCCCGACATGGGCTTCTCTGTTCATTCAAGCCGATCGATGTGCCTGCGGCGACAGACCAACCCAATTCAACTGGGGATATAGTAAAGACGTCTGCAATAAGCTCGAAACTTATAAAATCAGTATCGTGAACCGCTATTCCGGAGAGGTTTACTTCGGACCTGAATATCACCGGGTACATGTTACTGACACCTGTAATTTCAGTGTAGCATTAGGCCGACAAGCAAACTTATCATACTGGCTGACTCAAAAGCCAACTGAAGAATTAGCTATCGAGCTCACCCGTAAAGTGAAGGTCAAAAGCAGTGATCAACATGATAACGACCAATATGGATACGGTGGACACTCTTCCTCCTCATCAACCACTTGGGAATGGGATACCCAACATGTTCCTGTCTTTAGTTCCTTTGGTAGTAGAGGCATGCGCGGACCGAAAGGGGATAAGGGCGATAAAGGCGACCGCGGATCCGTCGGTGAAACTGGGCAAAGAGGGCCACAAGGCGACATCGGACCAATGGGACCAGCAGGACCAGCAGGACCACAAGGACCAAAAGGGGACATAGGACCGATGGGACCCCGCGGTTATCAGGGTGATAAAGGCGACAAAGGCGACAAAGGCGACAAAGGCGATACTGGAACTCCCGGACCAACGGGAGACACAGGAGCTAAAGGTGATAAAGGTGATAAAGGTGATAAAGGTGATAAAGGTGATAAAGGTGATCGTGGTGAAACTGGACCTATGGGACCACAAGGCGTAAAAGGTGACCGAGGGGCTCAAGGAGACCAAGGCGAAACAGGGCCAATGGGTCCTCAAGGGCTCTCTGGACCTCAGGGGGACATCGGTAACACCGGTCCACAAGGACCACAAGGGGACAGAGGTGTCACAGGAGAAACAGGACCTATGGGACCACAAGGACCACAAGGGCCAAAAGGTGACACTGGACTACGGGGAGCACAAGGCCCCGAAGGAACAAGAGGCAGACCGGGTGAAAATGGAGGTCCCGGGCCGATGGGACCAGTTGGACCAATGGGGCCTGAGGGCCAGTGTTCAGCTGATCAATGCCGCCTGTAGCAGCAGTCTAGAAATCACCAGCTTCTGTGATTATTGGAATGATCCAATAATCACAGAACTGATTCCAGAAGTCAGTCATCAAATCGACATCAGGAAATAGAAAACCTTAGTCAATAAGCCTACCAGTAACCCTTCACCATGAATCATGGCAAGTCAATTAAGTTACTTGACTTCGAGAAGTTCAATTTCGAACTTTAAAGTAGCATTAGGGGGGATAACACCACCGGCACCTTGCTCTCCGTATGCTAAAGCAGGAGGTATAACCAAGCTGCGTTTACCACCGACTTTCATGCCAACAACCCCTTGTTCCCAACCTTTAATTACCTGACCTGCTCCAAGTTTGAAGCTGAATGGTTGATTACGATCTCTGGAACTATCAAACTTTTGCCCCGACAAGAGAGTTCCAACATAATGTACGTCTACCGTCATGCCGTTTTCTGCAACTTTACCCGCTCCTTCTTGAGTATCTGTAATTTGAAGCTCGGTAACTTCACCAACAGGTGCTTCCTGAGCTGAACTACCTTCATCTGCTTTTTCAGCCACTTTGGCACCGTCTCTCTCACACTTTTGGCATGAAGAAAGGTAGGCTGCAAGAAACACTATAGTGATGAGTCTAAATTGGATCATAGGTGGCATCCTCATGTGATAAGTAAAACAAGCTTTATTAAATCATATTAGTCCACTCAATAACACCAAAGGACAAAAAAAATGTAAAAAGCTAGTCCATAATTCCTAAGTTTACCTCAGACAGGGTATACCGTTACCATTCTAAGACACAATATAAGCGGAACAATACTATGAATGGCTGGTTTGCTTTCGTCTACTATTCTACTATAATTTAATCTGAGTCACCTACTTATGTCAGGAACAATATGCTTGCACAACTTCTATTTGAGTGGACGGGATATAGCCTTTTTAACCATCGGCTATTTCGAGCAGGCGCAGCTGCGATCTTTGCTTCATCCATGATTTTTATTCTGATGCCTATTTTCATATCGTTTTTGACTAAATTGAACGCTACCTCCGACTTTGATGAAGCCAAAAAGAAATCGCCTCCGATCATGGGGGGTGTTTTGGTGGTTGCAATTGTGTCACTTGCAACTTTCTGTTTCTCCAACCTAAATGGTTACGTAGGTTCGATTTTAATCATCATGATAGCCTATTGTGTCGTAGGTGGTATTGATGATGTGATGAAAATTCGAACTAAACGGCTCATCGATGCCGGAAAAATGGACAAAGAGTCTTATCAAGCTAAGGCTGACGGTTTGTCGCCCCGAGTGAGACTGCTGCTCTACTTCATTTTTTCACTGGCAGTCGCAGGGTTTGCATATAAATTTATCCCTAACATGGATGGACACTTAACGGTGCCCTTCATAAAGAAAGAAATATGGTTTCCTTATTTGCCCAACTGGGCTTTTATTCTATTAATTAGTTTCGTCATCACATCTACGGCAAATGGAGCCAACTTCACAGACGGCCTTGATACCTTAGTTTCTGTACCTCTCATTACATCAGCGTGTTTTATTGGAATCGTTGCTTACGTATCTGGAAATTTTGACTTATCTGAGTATTTTCTTATACCCAACATTCCCGGTGTCGATGAATTGTTCCCAATATGCACAGCAATCGTCGGAGGCTTGCTCGCCTACCTATGGTTTAATAGTCCACCAGCTCAAATTTATATGGGCGATGGAGGGTCCATCGGATTAGGCGGAGCCATCGGCATGATGTTTGTTCTGGTCAAAGCCGAGCTATTTTTACCGATTATCGGGATAATCTTTTTAATGGAAGCATTTTCAGTCTTGACTCAAATTGCCTTTTTTAAACTTACCAGAAAGATCGAGGGAGAAGGAAGACGGATTTTTAGAAGAGCCCCTATTCATGATCACTTCATCCTAGGATTCATGGATCAAGGTCTAAACCGCAATGAAGCTGTATCAAAAACAGTTTGGAGATTTCATCTTATTTCTCTTTTTGCCCTTATTATAGGAACCTTGATTTTCTTCAAAGTGAGATAAATAAAACCTCTAGTTAGGAAGAATGCCAACTTTCATTCTGATTAGAGGATCTCAGAGAAATAAAGAGAAAACCATCATAACCAAATGCACTAAACACTCTCAATCCTGCCTATAAATTCATAGATGTCAGCCCTAAAGTTACGATTCCAGTGGCCAATACAATTAATTAGTTTAATGTTCGGATGATTTTTAAATAAAAAATCGTACACAGGATTGACATAAATAAATAGAATCTGATCTTTAGGTCTAAACATTTTTTGCTTGAATAGCTTTTCTACTACATGAGTCATTACTGATTCATCAAATGGATTAAAGCAATAAATCAACATGTCACCACGTGGGAAATTAAAATCTACAATATTTAAACATTCGACACTAACTTGTTGTGTAATCGACTTATAACTCATGGCGAGTATATTCTTTGATGCAATATCACACAACTCACGTGAGAACTCGACACCGATAACAGCAGGGAAGTCATAACGGCAAGCCATAATCAGAGCTTTACCTTTACCGCTTCCCATATCAATAAAGGAGAAACTAGAACTATCAATCGTTATAGATGAAATGGTTTTATGAAATAATAGATACCGACTTTGTTGATAAGGGCGGGAAAGCATTTTTGCTAGAAAATTTTGTCCTGGATCAAGATCATGTGGCTTTATCACACCATAAGTATCAACCCTCCAATACAGGTCAAAAAAGAAATCGACTACATTATTAAGTAGCTTAGTTAATTTATATTTAATCCTCCTAACAAAAATCATGACTATAACCTTCACGGTTGATGACAATGAAGTAACACGAAAATAGATATATACCACCGAAAGATCGAACAATAAGACACTAAATTATATCTAAGTCTATAAATAAATGCAGACTTTTTTACTTCAAAAAACTGATGGTGTGTTGAGGGGCACTGCCAGACCGCAATCAGAAAATCAAAACAATGACAATCGGCTATAATATTTCTTCATAACACTGCATACGTTAATATCAATTTTGTGATACATTATTATCAAATGATGTATAGGGTTGCTATAAATGAAGAGTATATTATTTGTCCAAAAATATTTATTCCTATTCACTCTACCATTTCTCAACCCTTATGCCACCGCACAAAATAAAAATGATATAACTTACTTTGATTGGAGCATAAAGGTACAACAAACAGTTGATAGAGCCAAACAAGGTAAAAAGCAACATTACAAGCTCAAGAATAATAACGACTTTAATATCCCTCTACCTAATATAGAACCATCATGTATTTTAAAAAAAGGTCTTATGTTAGGCTCTGTCAGCAGACGACTTATCTGTTCTCAATTTGAATTTAATATATTCTGCTATAATGGCAACGGTAAATCCGCATATAATTTTCGAGCAAGAGAGACTAAAGATAACAAGGGTTATCTGATCACTATTTACTGCAATCCCGAAAAAGTTAAATTATCTAGGGCAGAACGAAAAAAAAAGATCTTAGTTTTATAATAGAGTAGAATCTGAAATTCATACTAATTCGTATAGTATTCAATTTTGATCCACCATCTGCATAAACCTTCCTTACTACCCCATATTTCATATTAGCTAAACCGTCGATTTCTTGACCTAATGTCAGGAAAGGAAAACAGCCTGTAAAATTAGCTACTTCTGTGACATTAGGATCACAGTCATATTAGGCTATTTTTCCTTTGTTTTTGAGATCTTACTTACCATTAGAACTTACTTTCCTAAGTTTGACAGTCATCTGGTAGCTCTATACTCAAGCGAATGCAATAAGGCCGATAAGTTTTATGGCTGGAGTGGTACTTCTTAAAGAAGTGTCAAGTTATTCGCTGGGTAGCAATTACAGAAATCCGATGTTTGAAGTGTGTTATAAACATCACATTATCAGGGTTTGATGACATAAACCATCAAACTGCACCGAAGAAAAGATTTTGAAGGAGTATGAGGATGAATACATCAACGGATGAGATCAGAAGCGCCGTAGAAATTTTTTCGATCAAATACAAGTTAACCAAAAGAGAAACGGAAATACTTAATCAGTTAGTTTTAAAAAATGTAACAGCAGAAGGTATCGCTAATACTCTTAGTATCAGTAAAAACACAGTGCGAATACACTTTCAAAATATATTTAGTAAAATGGGACTCACGAGTAAATCTGAACTATTAGGAATATTTATCGATTTTCTTATGCACGGAGAGGAAATCAAAAATAATAGTAGCCTTAATCAAATTTTCAAGATTATGATTGCTGAGGATGATGAAGAATTTAAGAAACTTACAGTAAAAGCGCTCAATAAACTAAGAGGCAATAGTATTGAAGTTACTGGTACCGCAGACGGAATGGATATGATTCGGATGTTGGAGGAGGCAGAAGAACTTCCTGACTTAATACTGCTTAGCACAAAATTACCTGTTCTCGATGGATTCTCTGTTCTTAAATGTATTAAGAACAGAAAAAATTTCGAACACATTCCCGTTATTATGTTTTCATCAACGAATAATCAAGATGACATCAAAAAAGCGTATAGCTTAGGGGGAAATTCATACTTGATGAAGCCTTCAGGATTCAAAAGCCTCGTGAAGGTATTAGATATTGTCGTCAACTATTGGGAGCATACCAGCTCACCAGTATCATCCTAATGATTCATTTTAATGTCATTTTAATGTCAATTTTAATGTCATTTTCATACTTTTCGAATAGTCAGTACCCTCCAATATTCCCCCTCACTACAAAATTGGGACTCTAATAACCCGAATAAAAACCACCGCTAATATACTGTTTTTATTTAGATATAAATCGATTTTTAACAAACGCTAAATTTCCGGTAGTTATCAACCGATAACACTGTCATAGAGGAATTCATCCAAAATTGTGATAACACATTTTTCTGACTGATTGATCACTGTCGTTAATAGTAAAGTGGTCAGATGAACCCTCTATTGGTTTACCAAAATAGCGCATTGGGGGTGTGTCATGTTCAAAGTATTTTTTCTATCTACTGTTACAATTCCGCTAGAATGCTATCGCAGCCGAAATTAGGCCTCGATAAATTTAGACAGTACGACCTTATAAGCAAGAATCTGAAAAACAACTGAGCGAATCGTCAAACTGCTTCATAAGCATATAATAAAGCCATTCAAAGGCTATATGATCAGTTGATGCAGGGATCGGACAGATAAGAGCCAGATCATTGTAAATAAGGTTAAGAACCAAAATGTTTACATAGAATAGAACTAGGACAAAAGAATGCGTAAGGGTATATCATGTTTAGATCAATTTTATTGGCATTAGCTATGACCATCTTGTTCGGCTGTCAGTTCGCTGAAGCTGAATACAAAAGAAATATCAAGAGATCTAAGGCTAATGAAAATCTCGATAATACTAAAGAACCGAATTTAGAAAAAAAGGTCGAGCAAGAAGCGCCAGCTAACCTAGATGAACAAGCATTGGCGTTATTAACTCAAAAATGTCAGGGCTGCCATAATCAGGAAAATCCCTTAGGCAACTTTGATTCCATCACTGATATAGCCAGAATGCTCAATAGTCAAACCTACCTGGTTGCAGGCAAACCAGATACCTCATTAATTTTTCAAAGGATGCAGCTACCTCCTACAGGAAATATGCCGCCAAGCAAACCCATGAATGAAGAAGAGCTATTACTGATCAAAAAGTGGATTGTCAGTTTAGAGGAAACACCTTTTGAACTAAACATGACTAAAGAAGAACAACTAGATTTAATAGCTAAAGACATCGAAAAAATTGATGGAGGAAACAGAAATCGATTTCGCTACTTTTCTTTAGTAGAAGCAGCCAATAAAAACAGCAGCCCTGAAAAATTAGAGGAAATCAGGCAAGCTCTCACAAAAACACTAAACAGTTTATCTTATGATAGTGATATTTTAAAACCTAAAAAAATTGATTCTAAAGGTTTCATCTTGCGAGTTAACCTCAATGATATGAACATGCCCTCTGAAGTTTTCAATAATTTCATCGACGAATTTTATCCATATACACTGGCGGGCTATAGCGGAAAAGCCGGAGATAGTTTTAACAAGATAACTTCTGTGACTCAGAATAATAAATTTCTTATTCGCGCAGAGTGGTTTATCGCGACAGCAACAGTAGCGCCTCATTACGATAACCTGCTTAGGCTGCCTTCTAACCTGACTGAACTTGAGGATGCTTTCGGTATTAACACTCCAGAAGCGGTCGAAGAAAATAAGGTTATGCGATCAGGCTTTGTCAACTCAGGAGTATCCGCATTTAACCGCATCATAGAGCGACAAAATTTAGGGCTCAGTCGGTTTTTTTGGCGCAGCTATGACTTTGCAAACAATGAAGGATCCTCCAATATATTAACAAACCCTCTCGGATCTATCAGTTATGTTGAGGATGAGGAATTCGTCCCTTTCAGCTTTGCTGAAGACGGAGGAGAAATTATATTTCAGCTACCAAACGGTTTACCGGCATACTATCTAGTTAATAATCAAGGCAACCAAATTCACAAAGGACCCACAGCTATCGTAAGACAGAAGGTTGGAGGCCCTAGTACTCTGCAATCTGTCATCGTAAATGGCATATCATGTATGAGCTGTCACCATGCTGGCATCCTGGAAAAAAAGGATCAAGTAAGAGACTTTGTGATCAATCAAGCTGATCAATTCAACAGCCAAGAAGTTATAGATAAGGTTAAAGAGATTTATCCAAAAGAGCAAAATATTGATGACAAGCTAAAGAGAGATAATAGGCGTGTTGTTAGAGCATTAGAGGAAATGGATCTAAGCACTGCAGCTGATGGTGACCCAATCAACCCAACTTTTG
>Ga0099800_1013_pt1:10000-69541 | contig 69541 bp, 63 predicted proteins | sample Uncmet6_SortRC_1_FD_89868 | JGI IMG/M metagenome (GOLD analysis project Ga0099800, IMG submission 89868) | Marine eukaryotic communities from CALCOFI LINE 67, Pacific Ocean - CN11_C50_N6_SortRC_1 | ecosystem: Environmental > Aquatic > Marine > Oceanic | place: Pacific Ocean: Monterey... | reverse complement strand
TTATTTGTTATATAATTAGTTTAAAGTAAAAAAAATTAAAATTAAGGAGGATTCAAAAGTGCCAGTAGGTGTACCAAAAGTCCCGTTTCTGCTAAATGAACAAAAAGGCTCTGATTGGGTTGATTTGTACAATTATATGTATCATCAAGGAATTCTATTCCTATGTCATGAACTTGATGATGAACTAACAAATCAATTGATTGGTTCAATGCTTTTTTTGGAACATAAAAATAGATCCGATGGTCCGGGTAGTTCTCAATCAAATTATTCAAAACAAGACTCAGGAACGAATCAAAATCGACCAAATTGGTATTCAAAAAGCCCATATGGAAATGATCTTGCATTGTGGGATGATTTTCTAAAGTTTCTTATTGAAAATGAATGGGAGCAAGAAAAAGATTATGAATTTTACCTATTGAAAGAAGAAGTTTCAAAAATTCGTCAATCTTCAATGAGTAAAAATTCTGATGAGTCTGAGCTTCAACTAATCATTAATTCACAAGGTGGCTCAGTTACATGTGGTTTGGCTTTGTTTGATACAATGCAATTCCTATCAACTAAAACAACAACGCTATGTGCTGGATTGGCTGCCTCAGTTGCTTCATTCGTTTTGGCTGGTGGAGATGAGGGTTTCCGTTATGCTCTACCGAATGCAAGAATTATGATTCACCAACCGGAGGGTGCTACTCGTGGTCAAGCCAGTGAAGTTCTTGAAGAATCATTGGAAGTTTTGCGGATTCGACGTAAAGTTGCACGTTTGTATGCCTTTAGAACAGGTGTATCACTTCCACGTATTGCTGCTGATATGGACCGTGATTTCTTTATGAGTGCTTCGCAAGCACGGGAATATGGTCTAATCGATTATATTGTTAAAACTATTAAAAATAAGCCCAGTGCAGACGATACGTCGGCGCTAGGTTTTAACTAAGTTTAATTACGAATTAAATTGTGTTTAAAAATAATAATTTTGTAGATGGTTCAAATTCAAACAATCTAGTAAAAAGGTTGGAGCCACTGTATCAATTGATTATTGGCCTAATCGTAGGTAATTCGTTGGTCGCGTTGATTGATCCACCTGGATGGTTTATTTGGTTTACTATTGGGACACTTGAAATTATCCCAATAATTTACTCACAACCAAATAGATTTAAAAAAATACTTTACGTTCAACGTTTTCGTCGTGGATTTCTATTGGCATTGATTCTAGATGCATTTCGACTTGGTAGTTAAATTATTAATCTCTTGACAAATAATTAAATTTAAAGTATTTTATATAGTGATCTTATTACCAAAAATAATAATATATTTAAAAAATCATGGCAAAAAAAAGTAGTATTTCGAAAGAAAATAATAGATATGCTTCAAGAATAGAGTATAAAGAGGCTCGAAATTGGGTTAAAAACCAAATTCAACGTTCATCATCATATCGAATGCGTGTTCGTATTCATCATTTGCTCCAAGAATTTCCTAGAAATAGTTCGCTAACGCGAAAACAAAATCGTTGTTCGGTAACTGGTCGTGCACGCGGAGTGTACCGCCATTTTGGACTATCGCGACATTGGGTAAGACAAATAGCGCATGATGGATTGTTGCCAGGTATTGTAAAATCTAGTTGGTAACCATAATCTATTAGCTTAAGATTTAAGTCTATTATTAGATGACTAGTTTTAATTATCTAATAATAGATTTGAATATAGAAACGAAGCTGACGGGACTCGAACCCGCAACGTCCACCGTGACAGGGTGGTGCTCTAACCAATTGAACTACAGCTCCAAATAGACTATTTCTCAATTTGGAAGGGAAGGGATTCGAACCCTCGGTATAATATTTTATACGACGCATTAGCAATGCGTTACCTTTAGCCACTCGGTCACCCCTCCAAATCTAATCTAGAAAGAGTATATAATGTTTTTTTTCCGTTTGTCAATCAATTTATAGATTATCAAGGGGTTGACTTTTCTATTTCATGTTCATTAGAATATATTGTACCGCTGATATCTTGCCTGCTTAGCTCAGCTGGTTAGAGCATCTGTCTCATACACAGAGTGTCACTAGTTCGAATCTAGTAGCAGGCATGCCAATTTAGCTCAACGGTAGAGCAACGGTTTTGTAAACCGTAGGTTACGAGTTCAAATCTCGTAGTTGGCTAATTCCTACATAGATTAAGGTAAGTAAACTCTTTACTTACCTTAACCCTAATTTATTATAGAATTATAGGTTTCCACCTCGTGCAGAAACCAAAATAATTACAGCGGGTCCAGCCAAAATAACCATTGAAGCTGCAACCAATTGAGAAAAAAGTTCCATTTTATTTAAATTTTAAAAAGTTAAATACTATTTCAAATCAATTTAATAATTTAATTACTAAAAAGAATTTACTTCAGTATGAAAATTATTACGAAAGACTTGACCAATCCATGCCAACGTCATCCAGAATAATACTTGAGTTATAGATTTCAAGAATAATTACAAGAAAAACTGCAAACATTGCCATCGCAAAACCCATTAGAGGTGTTGTGCCCCAACCCGGAGCAACTTTACCATATTCTGAATTCAATGGCTTAAGAATTGTGCTAAGAACTGTAACTTTACTTACTGATCCGCCTGTTGTTGAAGTAGCCATAAGCAATTAAGCGTATGCAAATACAACTTTTTTTATATTAGCCTTTTATCAAAATATAAATTTATTAATAAATTTAAATTACAATACAAAATTTTATCCTGCAGGGCGTGGTGGTTCACGAAAGAAAATAGCAAAGAAAATAACGCCCAGTGTTCCTACAAGTAGAAACGTATAAATTAGTGCTTCCATTTTGACTCCTTATTTTTAAGTTATTTAGTATATTAGTTAGAAAACAATGTTTTTGAAGTATCAATCAAATAACATTAAACAGCTTGTTTACGTGTTGAGCTATCACCAACCTTCTGGAATGCACCAAATTCAACTTGCTCTTCTAGATCTGGATCAATTCCAGCAAATACATCACGGAAGATTGTACGTCCACCATGCCAAATATGACCAAAGAAGAAAATCAATGCAAAAACTAGATGTCCAAAAACAAACCAACCACGTGGGCTGCTTCGGAATACACCATCTGATCCAAGAGTCGCACGGTCAAATTCAAAAATTTCTCCAAGTTGTGCACGACGAGCATACTTCTTAACAGTTGCTGGATCATCAAAACTTAGACCATCCAACTCACCACCATAGAAACGTACACTTACACCAACTTGCTCAATACTATACTTTGACTCGGCACGACGGAAAGGTACATCGGCACGAACTACACCATCTGAATCCAATAGAATAACTGGGAAAGATTCGAAGAATGATGGCATACGACGAACAAACAATTCACGACCTTGACGGTCTACAAAACTTGCATGTCCAAGCCAACCTACTGCAATTCCATCACCACTATCCATTGCACCCGCACGGAATAGACCACCCTTAGCTGGGTTATTACCAATATAGTCATAGAAAGCGAGCTTTTCTGGAATTAGGGACCATGCTTCTGAAGCTGATTTACCCTCTGCTAGACTTGTTTCTACACGCTTTTCAATTTCCGCTTGAAAGAAACCTTGATCCCACTGATAACGAGTTGGACCAAAAAGTTCGATCGGAGTAACAGCGGAACCATACCACATTGTTCCACAAACTGTGAACGCTGCCCAAAAAACTGCAGCAATACTACTTGAAAGTACAGTTTCAACATTACCCATTCGTAGACCACGGTATAGACGTTGTGGCGGTCGAACAGTCAAGTGGAATAGACCAGCAATAATACCAAGAATACCAGCCGCAATATGGTGAGCTGGAACACCACCCGGATTATACGGGTCAAAACCACGTGCATCCCAAACTGGTGTTACTGGTTGAATTGATCCAGTAATTCCATATGGATCAGAAACCCACATACCCGGGCCGTAAAGACCTGTTGTGTGGAAAGCACCAAAGCTAAAGCACAGTAGACCTGATAGGAATAGGTGAATACCAAAAATCTTTGGTAGGTCTAGAGCCGGTTCCCCTGTTCGAGGGTCACGGAATAGCTCAAGATCCCAAAAAACCCAATGCCAAACGGCTGCCATAAATAGCAAACCAGAAAGGACAATGTGTGCAGCGGCAACACCTTCATAACTCCAAATTCCTGGATTTCCAGAGCTTACACCAGTAACGCTCCAGCTTCCCCAGGATTCAGTAACACCTAGTCTAGTCATAAAAGGAAGAACGAACATTCCTTGACGCCACATCGGGTTTAGAATTGGATCAGATGGATCAAAAACAGCAAGTTCGTAAAGTGCCATTGAACCTGCCCAACCTGATACAAGTGCTGTATGCATCAGGTGAACTGCAATTAGTCGACCAGGGTCATTTAGTACGACAGTATGTACACGAAACCAAGGCAATCCCATAAGCCAAATTATTTTTGACAGTTTTAAGTATTTGCATTCTAATTCGATTTACCTTCAGTTATTTTTATAAGGTACTATGCTTAAAGTTATTATTAATTTTTGTTATTAAAAACCAATTTTGAAACTTTATTGTAGATTTGTTCAAATGGGTTTTTATACGGGGTATCCAAATTGATTATGTAGTCTTGTTTACCAACCAATCGTCTTGCTGCATTTTCAAATGCAATACCCGACAAGGTTATTTTTTTACGCAATACAAGAGGTTCACCTCGGTTTGTAGCGATAATAACATTATTATCCTCCGGGACTGCACCAAGTAGCGGAATCCCAAGCATTTCTTGTACATCGTTTACAGATATTATATCGTTACGCTGGATTATCTCAAGTTGAATACGGTTAACAAGCAGTTTTACGTTGAAAATATTATTAGCTTCCAACAAACCCGTTACCCTATCAGCATCTCGAATAGCCGTAATTTCCGGTGTTGTTACGACAATTGCTTCATTTGCTGGTGTAATTGCATTAATGAACCCAATATCAATACCAGCCGGGCAATCAATAACAATATAGTGATAGCCCAATTCTTTCAAACACTTAACCAATATTGTTATTCCTTTTCTATCAACATTGTAACGTTGTCGATTTTTAGAAATTGGTAGCAACGCAAGGTTTTTCCATCGTTTATCTCGGATTAGAGCTTGATCCAATCGGCATTTTCCATCTAGTACTTCTATTGCAGTATAAAGAACTCTATTCTCCAAACCGAGTAGTAGATCCAAATTGCGTAGGCCAATATCAGCATCAATCAAAGCGACGCGGTAACCCAATCTTGCGATCGATATACCAATATTTGCTACAGCGGTTGTTTTTCCAACACCTCCTTTTCCAGATGTTATTACAATAACTCGTGTTTCAGGTTGTACTATATTTTCTTGGGCCATATTTGTCTAGACTTACTCGATATTTTTACTTAGTCCCCTAAATATTTGCTTGTTTAAAATATACCTAGATTACATTATCACCATAGTTTATCAAACTCTGCAGGTCAACCCTTAAACTCGTTTAACAAATGTTCCTGGAATACCAATAATGGCAGGCAGTTTTGCTGAGGTGCTAATATTTCCTTGAATACTAGTTTCATCAAAACAAGGCATCCAAAATATTGGTAGTACCTCCGACGAATCTGTTACTTGAACTTGCCACCATGCTGGAATTAGCCAATGTGCTCCAAGACGGTATCGATATAGATTATTAATACGAGCTTTCGTATTTGTTTCTACCAAAAAACTCACTGTTATTATAGCAAGGGAAGATGGTATAGTTGAATAAATGTTTCCATTGTATCCCACCAATATATTAGGGTTATAGTACAAGTTACTTTTATTTGAATATAGTGATTGAATTGAACTATAGTGGGTTAGTTTTCTGAACTGTTCTATTGTATGAGTGGCTGTTGACAATATCGACGTATAACTTATTTTACGTGCTCTTTGTGGATTAAGTTCCGGTGTTAGACAAACAACCCGTGGAAGACGCCCATGTCGAATTATTGCCGAATCAATATTTGACAACGAAGTAGCGGTAGCACAAACATGTATTCTTGTTCCTTTACTCAACCCGTCAAGAATCGCAAGCATCCGGTTAATTGATTGATCATTAGTTACAGTATCCGGTCGGGAATTCAATATAACTGTTTGTCCTTTATCTATACCAAGCAATATCATTTGATTTATTGTATAATCCCAACTTAGACAATACGTTGAATAGAAAGAAATTTCAATACTATTATCCGAATCAAGTATTAGTTCGTCCGTACTTCTTGTATAGAGCAATCGGTTTATTTCACGTACTTGCTGTTCCCACGTTCCTGTTTTATTGAATGGTTGTATTAGACTAATATCGTTTTTTTGTACATTGGAGTTACTAAACCAATTTGAGCCAGGAGTTTTTTGAAATGGGTGTTGTTTTTCTTGATAGTAGTTAACACGTTGCCCATAGAGATCTACATCACGTACCAAAACCAAACAAGGTGAAACTTTTGAAGCATACAATTTTCCATAACTTGTCAAAAATTCAAGTTGTGTTTTCGGGGATGCCCCTTGAAAACTTGATGGTATTGTAATCAAAGTTAGATTTGATTCACGGGCAATAAGTTTAGCTATAAGGGTTGCATCTGAAAATTGAGGTGCAACGATCAATAGTCCTTTCGGTAGTGCAAACTTCAAATTATTTGTCAAAAGACTTTGGTAAGCTGCGCGTATCATAATCGCAAAACTTACCAAGTTCCACCGATCACGTTGACTAAAATTGGTTCGAATAAAACTATAAATTTGATTTTTAGTATCCTTATTACAAATATTAACTTTAATTTGTACAAATGACCCAGTAATAAACGCATTCAAAGTAGCCAAAACTTTTGATAGTTTATTAATCAGAATTGGTTTTGTATATGCTTTTGGAAGACTAGATTGAAAATTATCTATCCAATTTTCAGAGCTAGATTTATTACCACCCAACACTTGTTTTCGACTATTTTCTCGGCGTTGTACAAACGGACCAAAAGTCAAGAACGAAGTTACTATAAACAAACTAATAATAATATAGAACCATGTTATAAAAACTGGGCCATTAATAATGGCGTTTTGTTTGATTGCAACCGAAAAAGCAAGATTTTGCTTTGAGGTACCTTTCGAAGTATGAACAAATTTATTAAGTTTTTGATTACTATATGTTATCTGTTGTTCAGTAGTAAGTGATGGTGAACAAATTGTCGTATTAATATTTTGAATATTTCCATTTGGCTTATTAGACATGCCATTCCCAATAAGTTTTTTTTGTTTAATCCAAATCTGTTCTTCCAGTTGGGGGTACCGCCAATTTTTCTTAAATTCAGTTTGGTAAAAATTGTAATAATAGCTCCTAAAATAATTTGTCAATTGAGTTTTCTTTATTTGAACCAATTGCTTATTCATTTGAAAAAGCCGTGTTGTCCAACTAAAGGGTGTAGTTGGTAGGTTCAATTCACCCAGCGAATTTGAAATATCAGTTGGAACAGAATTAACTTGATAATAATTCTTGATAGTTTGGTTTTGTTCAAGATAAATTCTTTTCAAACGATTCCAAATAATTTGTTTTGACTTCTCAAACTCAATTGTGTCAGCAAGATCACTGTTTGAAATACTAGTTTTTGAAAGAGATTGGTTTTTTTCCAAAATTTCATCCAAGATAAGTTTTGTAGTGATTGAATTAACAGGTTTGCCTTTACTTATTACGAACTCTTTTAGTACAGATTGAATTTTTGGATGATTAGAATTTATTTGATATTGCTTTAGCAATGTTACCAACAAAGTCTCTAGTTCTTGTTCTTTATTTCCCAGATAATCCAAAATACCAAACGACTCTTGATTTATATAACGCAAAGCCCAATCTTTTGCTGGCAGAATAGACCCAGTCTTCGAAACAAACTCCTTTGAGTTATTTTTTATTAGCCAGTTACTATAATCATCAAAACATGAATTCAATCGAAAATTATTTTTGTTCGAATTCATGTTTGCTAGGCCTTTTAGCCTATAATTATCTTTTTTAGATCCTTTTTTAAAAGATGTATTAGACAAAGAAATAATTTTTGATTTAATATGAAAATTTGGGTAGTTTTTATGTTTTGAATTATTTATCTTAGATTTATTACTTCGGAGGGAAAAAATTCGTCTTTTAGTAGTATTATTTATTTTGTTACTATTTAGTACTATATAATCAATACCTATAATTTTTTGTGTTGGAGTTATTTCTTGTTGAAAGGTAAATAGGCCTACTTGTTTATTAACTTGATGTTTTTTGCTGAATGGTACAAAATTTGTCAACCGTGATGAAAGGAATTTTGCGTAATGAAGTCGATAGATATAATCGGAATTCATTATATCATGTGATTTTAGAACCATAAATAAATTGTATCAAAATATTTATTAAATAAATTTAATTGCACGCCCTGTAGGACTTGAACCCACGGCATTAGGTTTTGGAAACCTACGTTCTACCAACTGAACTAAGAGCGTGGTGTCGGGATGACAGGATTTGAACCTGCGGCCCCCTGTACCCAAAACAGGTGCGCTACCAAGCTGCGCCACATCCCGATCTTTTAATAATAGTATAGCATTCAATGGATTATATATGAATTTTTATAAAATAGACAATAAAATTATAAAACTATTTGTGTGATATCATGGATGTTAGATAGATTTCCGGTAAGATAAAAAACTTAAAATAATTTTTATTATGACTATTGCAGTAGGCCAATCTAAAGCCCAGCGTGGTCTTTTTGATATTGTAGATGACTGGCTACGTCGCGATCGTTTCGTATTCGTTGGTTGGTCAGGTTTGCTTCTATTCCCTTGTGCATTCTTGGCAGTAGGTGGATGGATGACAGGAACAACTTTTGTAACTTCATGGTATACTCATTCTCTAGCGAGTTCATACCTTGAGGGTTGTAATTTCCTAACTGCAGCGGTTTCAACACCGGCTAACAGTATGGGTCACTCGCTACTTCTACTTTGGGGCCCTGAGGCTCAAGGCGACTTGACTCGTTGGTTCCAGCTAGGCGGTCTATGGCCATTTGTTGCTTTGCACGGTTCTTTCGGTTTGATTGGTTTTATGCTTCGTCAATTCGAAATTGCTCGTTCAGTTAAGCTACGTCCATACAACGCTATTGCTTTTTCTGCTCCAATTGCAGTTTTTGTTTCTGTATTCCTAATTTACCCACTAGGTCAATCAGGTTGGTTCTTCGCTCCAAGTTTTGGTGTTGCAGCGATTTTCCGATTCATTCTGTTCTTCCAAGGTTTCCACAACTGGACGCTAAACCCATTCCATATGATGGGTGTTGCAGGTGTTCTAGGTGCTGCACTTCTGTGTGCAATTCATGGTGCAACTGTAGAGAACACACTATTTGAGGATGGTGATGGTGCAAACACGTTCCGTGCATTTAACCCAACTCAAAACGAAGAAACATATTCAATGGTAACAGCGAACCGTTTCTGGTCACAAATTTTTGGTGTTGCTTTCTCAAACAAGCGTTGGCTACATTTCTTCATGCTTTTTGTACCAGTTACTGGTCTTTGGATGAGTGCAATTGGTGTTCTAGGTCTTGCTGTAAATCTACGTGCGTATGACTTCGTTTCACAAGAAATTCGCGCTGCGGAAGATCCAGAATTTGAAACATTTTACACAAAGAATATTCTTCTAAATGAAGGTATTCGTGCATGGATGGCTGCACAAGATCAGCCTCATGAAAAACTAGTATTCCCAGAGGAGGTATTGCCACGTGGAAACGCTCTTTAATGAAACACTTCTTGTTGGTGGTCGTAGCCAAGAATCTACAGGTTTTGCTTGGTGGGCAGGTAACGCACGACTAATCAACCTTTCTGGTAAGCTACTAGGTGCACACGTTGCACACGCTGGTCTGATTGTTTTTTGGGCAGGTGCGATGAACCTTTTTGAGGTTTCACACTTTGTACCCGAGAAGCCAATGTACGAGCAGGGTCTTATTCTACTACCACACCTAGCCGGTCTTGGTTATGGTGTTGGTCCAGGTGGTGAAGTTGTTGATACTTACCCATACTTTGTTTCGGGTATTCTGCACTTGATTTCATCTGCTGTACTAGGTTTTGGTGGTGTTTACCACTCACTAGTTGGTCCAGAAACTCTGGAAGAAACTTTCCCGTTCTTTGGTTACACATGGCGTGATAAGAACAAGATGACTACTATTCTTGGTATTCACCTTATTCTATTGGGCATTGGTGCATGGCTTTTTGTAATTAAAGCAACTACTTTGGGTGGTATTTACGATACATGGGCGCCAGGTGGTGGTGATGTTCGTATTATTTCAAACCCAACACTAAACCCTGGAACAATTTTCGAATACATTTTCCGTTCACCATTTGGTGGTGATGGTTGGATTTGTAGTGTTGACAACATGGAAGATGTTGTTGGTGGCCATATTTGGATTGGTACATTGGAAATTTTTGGTGGTCTTTGGCATATTCTAACGAAGCCATGGGCATGGGTTCGTCGTGCTTTTGTTTGGTCTGGTGAGGCTTACCTATCGTACAGTCTTGCTGCAGTTTCAATGATGGCATTTATTGCTGTACCAATGGTTTGGTTCAACAACACTGTATACCCTAGTGAATTCTATGGTCCAACTGGTCCAGAAGCTTCGCAATCTCAAGCATTTACTTTCCTAGTACGTGACCAGCGACTAGGTGCGAACGTTGCATCTGCACAAGGTCCAACTGGTCTAGGTAAGTACCTAATGCGTTCTCCAACTGGTGAAATTATTTTTGGTGGTGAGACTATGCGTTTCTGGGATTTCCGTGGTCCGTGGCTAGAGCCACTACGTGGTCCAAATGGTCTAGATCTAAACCGTCTAAAGAATGATATTCAGCCTTGGCAAGAACGTCGTTCAGCTGAGTACATGACACATGCTCCACTAGGTGCATTGAATTCAGTAGGTGGTGTAGCAACAGAAATTAACGCTGTTAACTTTGTTAACCCTCGTTCTTGGCTTTCTACATCTCACTTCTGTCTAGCATTCCTATTCTTCGTTGCGCACCTATGGCACGCTGGTCGTGCACGTGCTGCAGCTGCTGGATTTGAAAAAGGTATTGATCGTACAACTGAGCCAGTTCTATCAATGCGTCCGCTAGATTAATTGGTATTAAAATAAAAGAAATAAGAGTATATTTTGTATACTCTTCTCTTTTATTTTTGACTTTATAGATAAATTACATGTATAATTTATCTATAAAGCGGGTATAGCTCAGTGGTAGAGCGCAACCTTGCCAAGGTTGATGTCGCGCGTTCGAATCGCGTTACCCGCTAAATTTGGTTACTAATTCTGTGACCTCTGGCTGATTTTTAAGTAAGAAAATAGTATTAGAGTAATTTAAATTCTATTCGAAATTTAATGTGTTAGAGCAATAAGGCTAAGATATATGCTTATTCACAATAAAATTTCTTTATTATTAGAATAATAAACTCAAACTTTTACTTTTATAGAAATTAAATATAAAAATAGTAATTAAAAATATCTTAGCCCTATTCTTTTTATTGAGGAATCTATTTATGACAATTAGCCCTCCGAAGCGTGATGCTCGTAAGGTACGTGTTATTGTAGATCGTGATCCTGTTGAAACGTCCTTTGACAAATGGGCAAAACCAGGTCACTTCTCTCGAACTCTGTCGAAAGGTCCAACAACTACAACATGGGTTTGGAACCTACATGCGGATGCTCATGATTTTGATTCGCATACATCTGACCTTGAAGATATTTCTCGTAAGGTCTTTAGTGCGCATTTTGGCCAATTGGGTATTATTCTAATCTGGCTAAGTGGTATGTATTTCCACGGTGCACGTTTTTCTAACTATGAGGCATGGTTGGCTGATCCAATTGGTATTCGACCAAGTGCTCAAGTTGTTTGGCCAATTGTTGGTCAGGAAATCCTAAACGGTGACGTCGGTGGTGGTTTCCAAGGTGTTCAAATTACTTCCGGTTTCTTTCAATTGTGGCGTGGTAGTGGTATTACTAGTGAATTGCAATTGTATAGTACAGCCATTGGTGGTCTTGTTTTGGCTGGCGCAATGTTTTTCGCTGGCTGGTTCCATTACCATAAAGCTGCTCCTCGTTTGAGTTGGTTCCAAAATGTGGAATCAATGATGAATCACCACCTAGCAGGGTTGCTAGGATTGGGTAGTCTTGCATGGGCCGGTCATCAAATTCATATTGCTCTACCAGTTAATGCTTTGCTTGATGCGGGCGTTGATCCAAAAGAAGTTCCTCTTCCTCATGAGCTTCTCCTAAACCGTGATTTGATGGCACAAATTTACCCATCTTTTGCAAAAGGTCTAACACCATTTTTTACACTAAATTGGGCCGAATATAGTGATCTACTAACATTCCGTGGGGGACTTAACCCACAAACGGGTGCGATGTGGATAACAGATATGGCACATCATCATTTGGCAATTGCAGTCCTATTTATTGTTGCTGGTCATATGTACCGTACAAACTGGGGCCTTGGTCACAGTATGCGTGAAATTCTTGAGGCTCATAAAGGTCCATTTACAGGTGAAGGTCACCGTGGTATTTATGAAATTCTAACAACATCATGGCATGCACAACTAGCACTAAACCTAGCATTGTTTGGTTCACTATCAATTATTGTTGCACACCATATGTACGCTATGCCTGCATACCCATATATTGCGACAGATTATGGTACTTCACTTTCGCTATTTACACACCACACTTGGATTGGTGGTTTTTGTATTGTTGGTGCTGCTGCACACGCGGCAATTTTTATGGTTCGTGATTATGATCCAACTAATAACTATAATAACCTATTGGATCGTGTAATTCGTCATCGTGATGCTATGATTTCACATCTAAACTGGGCTTGTATTTTCCTAGGTTTCCATAGTTTTGGTCTATATATTCACAACGATACGATGAGTGCACTTGGTCGTCCACAGGATATGTTTAGTGATACAGCAATTCAACTACAACCTGTTTTTGCACAGTGGGTTCAAAATATCCATAATGTTGCACCGTCTCTAACAGCTCCAGCAGCCGATTTGGGAACAAGTGTTACTTGGGGTGGTGATATCGTGGAAGTAGGTGGAAAAGTTGCTATGATGCCAATTTCATTGGGAACAGCTGATTTTATGGTTCACCATATTCACGCTTTCACTATTCATGTTACTGCACTAATTCTACTAAAAGGAGTTTTGTTTGCGCGTAGCTCACGTTTGATTCCAGATAAAGCAAATCTAGGTTTCCGGTTCCCTTGTGACGGTCCGGGTCGTGGTGGTACTTGTCAGGTTTCAGCATGGGATCACGTATTCCTTGGTCTATTCTGGATGTATAATTCAATTTCAATTGTAATTTTCCATTTTAGTTGGAAAATGCAATCTGATGTTTGGGGACGTGTCTCTGCAGCTGGAGTATCTCACATTACTGGTGGTAACTTTGCTCAAAGTGCGAATACTATTAATGGTTGGTTGCGTGATTTCCTATGGGCACAATCTTCTCAAGTTATTCAATCATATGGTTCAGCATTGTCTGCTTATGGTCTAGTATTCCTTGGTGCACATTTCCTATGGGCATTTAGTTTGATGTTCTTGTTTAGTGGCCGTGGCTATTGGCAAGAATTGATTGAATCAATTGTTTGGGCTCATAATAAACTTCGTGTTGCACCGGCAATTCAGCCTCGTGCTCTAAGTATTACACAGGGTCGAGCAGTTGGTGTTACGCATTATCTACTTGGTGGTATTGCAACCACTTGGTCGTTCTTCCTAGCTCGCATTATTGCAGTTGGTTAAATAATCTTAATAAAAAAATTATGGCAAGAAAATTTCCGCGATTTAGTCAATCGCTTGCAGAGGATCCAACTACACGTCGTTTGTGGTATGGTGTTGCAATAGCTCATGATTTTGAAAGTCATGACGGTATGACTGAGGCCACACTTTATCAAAAAGTATTTGGCTCACATTTCGGCCAATTGGCTGTTATTTTTCTATGGACTTCTGGTAACCTTTTCCATGTTGCTTGGCAAGGTAATTTTGAACAATGGGTTACAGATCCACTACACGTTCGCCCAGTAGCTCACTCTATTTGGGATCCACATTTTGGTCAGCCTGCAATTGAAGCATTTACACGTGGTAATGTAGGTGGTCCCGTAAACATTGCTTACTCGGGTGTTTATCAATGGTGGTATACAATTGGAATGCGTACAAATACAGATTTGTATGAAGGCTCAGTTTTTCTTTTGGTGGCAGCAGGTCTACTTCTATTTGGTGGTTGGCTACATTTGCAACCAAGTTTTAGACCAAGTGTTTCTTGGTTTAAGAATGCTGAATCTCGGCTAAACCACCACCTATCAGGTTTGTTTGGTGTGAGTTCACTTGCATGGACAGGTCATTTGGTTCATGTTGCTATTCCTGAATCACGAGGTGTACATGTTCGTTGGAACAATTTGTTGACAACATTGCCTCACCCCGCTGGTCTAAAACCATTTTTTACTGGTAATTGGGCTGCTTATGCACAAAATCCCGATACTGCAACTCATGTTTTTAACACAAATGAGGGTTCGGGTACAGCAATTCTAACATTCCTTGGTGGGTTCCACCCGCAAACGCAAAGTATGTGGTTGACAGATATTGCACATCATCACTTGGCAATTGCAGTTCTATTTATTGTTGCTGGACATATGTACCGAACTAATTTTGGTTTGGGGCATAGTATGCGTGAGATTCTTGAAGCACATAAAGCGCCGCAAGGTGGATTGGGAGCAGGTCACACAGGTCTATTTGATACTGTTAATAATAGTCTTCATTTCCAATTGGGCCTAGCTCTTGCATCTGTAGGTACAATTTGTTCAATGGTAGCACAACATATGTACTCACTACCATCGTATGCATTTATTGCGCAAGATTTTACTACACAAGCAGCTCTTTATACTCATCATCAGTATATCGCTGGATTTATTATGTGTGGTGCATTTGCACACGGGGCAATCTTCTTTGTTCGTGATTACGACCCAGAAGCTAACCGAGATAATGTTTTGGCACGAATTTTGGATCATAAGGAAGCAATTATTTCCCACTTGAGTTGGGTATCTCTTTTCCTAGGTTTCCATACTTTGGGTCTTTATGTACATAATGATGTAATGCAAGCATTTGGAACACCAGAAAAACAAATTCTAATTGAGCCAATTTTTGCTCAATGGGTTCAAGCTGCACAAGGAAAAAGCGTTTATGGTTTTAATGTACTATTGAGTAATTCAACTAGTCCAGCTTTGGCTGCTGGTCAAGGAATTTGGTTGAGTGGATGGCTATCGGCTATTAATGATTCATCAAATTCACTCTTCCTTCAAATTGGTCCAGGTGATTTCTTGGTACACCATGCAATTGCACTTGGTTTGCATACTACAACGCTTATTTTGGTAAAAGGTGCCCTAGATGCGCGTGGTTCAAAATTGATGCCAGATAAGAAAGATTTTGGATATAACTTCCCTTGTGATGGTCCGGGTCGAGGTGGTACTTGTGAAAGTTCTGCATGGGATACATTCTTCCTATCAGTGTTTTGGATGCTTAACACAATTGGTTGGGTTACATTCTATTGGCATTGGAAACATCTTGGTATTTGGCAAGGAAATGTTGCACAGTTTAATGAATCATCAACATATATTATGGGTTGGCTACGAGACTATCTGTGGTTGAACTCATCACAGCTAATTAACGGATACAACCCATTTGGGATGAACAGTCTATCTGTCTGGGCATGGATGTTCCTATTTGGACATTTGATTTACGCGACAGGATTTATGTTCCTAATTTCATGGCGTGGTTATTGGCAAGAATTGATTGAAACATTGGCTTGGGCTCATGAGCGAACTCCACTAGCAACGCTTGTAAAATGGCGTGATAAGCCGGTTGCACTTTCGATTGTGCAGGCACGAGTAGTAGGTTTGGCACATTTCTCGGTAGGTTTTGTTCTGACTTATGCTGCCTTTGTAATTGCTTCTACATCAGGTAAATTCGGTTAATTTTTTCTAAAAAAAATTTTTAGTTGGCATGATAGGTGTTCTTCGGTGTAATTACCATTGGACCCTTTATATGACGTTTCTATTTCAAGCAGCTGTTCTAGCATTTATTGCTCTTTCATTTGCACTTGTAGTTGGTGTACCCTTTACGTTTGCACTACCTGACGGGTGGGTTAACGGCCGAGGTTTGATTTTCTCAGGACTTGGTCTATGGCTTGTTCTACTATTCGTAGTAGGTGGTCTAAACTCATTTGTTGTTTAATTAACTTAAAATTAACCATGACACGTGTGCTTCTATTGATGCATTACAATAGTTTGCACCATGATTCTTGAAAATATTCTAATTGCAAAGCTTCCTGAAGCTTACGCACCTTTTAGTCCTATTGTTGACGTATTGCCAGTTATTCCAATTCTATTTTTCCTTCTAGCATTTGTTTGGCAAGCAGCAGTAAGTTTTCGTTAATTAGGAATAATTATCAGATAATTTGTATTATATCTAAATTATATAATTTAGATATAATACAAAATTGACTAATTTATAAATAATAATATAAATTATATTCATATATGGGGCGTAGCCAAGTGGTAAGGCTGCCGGTTTTGGTCCGGCCATTCGGAGGTTCGAGTCCTTCCGCCCCAGAAAGTTTTGATCAATAGTATAAATAACAGTGCAGTATTTTGCATAAATTGAAATGATAAATTTTTGCCAAGAACCAGATTTGAACTGGTGACACAAGGATTTTCAATCCTCTGCTCTACCAACTGAGCTATCCCGGCTTATAGATGTATTATACATTATTTTCAACAATTATGATATCTTTTATTGCCGCCGACCAGACTCGAACTGGTACGAGTATAACCTCACTGCATTTTGAATGCAACGTGTCTACCATTTCACCACGGCGGCAATAACAAAAATATCTATCTAATTAACCTGCAGTACGACGATTTGATTCCGCCATTCTATGTACTTCTTCGCGTTTGCGAACTGCTCCACCTTGTCCTTTAGAAGCATCAATAAATTCATTCGCAAGTTTTTGCGCCATTCCACGATTATTACGTGACTTTGCCGATTCAATAATCCAACGAATTGCTAGAGATTGACCAACTTCAGGTTTAATATCTCTTGGTGCTTGAAGTGTAGAACCCCGAATACGACGTGCTTTAACTACAGTATTGGGCGTTGTTTTTAGAATTGCTTGTTCCAAAATCTCAAGTGCATCTTGGTTCAATTCACCTTCTGCAATTTCTAGAGCTTTATAAACGATTTTATAAGCAAGTTGTTTTTTTCCACAACGAAGAATATTATTTACAATATTTTGTACTAGTCGGCTTTGATATTTTGGGTCAACGCTCTCACTTTGTTTTCGAATATTACCTTTTCGTGCCATAAATTTTAATTAATTAGGTTATCAACAATGAACTAATAATATATATATATGTATAGTGTATAAGTATTATCTACCTTATTCTACTCAAAAAATTAGATTTGTTCAAATTTAATTCTATAAATATTAATATTCATAATACTTATAACTTCGTTGTAGTATAATGTTTAATGTTAAGTTCACAAAACTTTGCTCAGATTGACATTAACCCTCTGATTCTAGGATCTTTTTGGGTATATCCCAAATTGAATGGCACCACAAACTGCAACACAGACACAAGCTGGATTCTCAGCTGGTGTAAAGGATTACCGTCTAACTTACTACACTCCGGATTACGAAACTAAGGATACTGATATTCTAGCAGCTTTCCGTATGACACCTCAGCCAGGTGTACCTGCTGAAGAGTGTGGTGCAGCTGTAGCTGCTGAGTCTTCGACTGGTACTTGGACTACTGTATGGACTGATGGTCTAACTCAGCTAGACAACTACAAGGGTCGTTGTTACGAGATCGAGCCAGTTGCTGGTGAAGATAACCAGTATATTGCATACGTAGCTTACCCAATTTCACTATTTGAAGAAGGTTCTGTTACTAACATGCTAACTTCAATTGTAGGTAACGTATTTGGTTTCAAGGCTCTACGTGCTCTACGTCTGGAAGATCTACGTATCCCTCCAGCTTACGCTAAGACTTTCTGGGGTCCTCCTCATGGTATTGAGTCTGAGCGTGATCGTCTAAACAAGTACGGTCGTGCATTCCTAGGTTGTACAATTAAGCCTAAGCTAGGTCTTTCTGCTAAGAACTACGGTCGTGCGGTATTTGAATGTCTACGTGGTGGTCTTGATTTCACTAAAGATGATGAGAACGTAAACTCTCAGCCTTTCATGCGTTGGCGTGATCGTTTCCTATACGTTACTGAGGCTCTTCACAAGTCACAAGCTCAAACTGGTGAGGTTAAGGGTCATTACCTAAACGCAACAGCTGGTACTGTTGAGGAAATGATGAAGCGTGCGAACTGTGCTAAGGATTTGGGTACTCCAATTGTTATGCATGACTACCTAACAGGTGGTTTCACAGCTAACACTACTCTAGCTCACTTCTGTCGTGATAATGGTCTTCTTCTACATATTCACCGTGCAATGCACGCTGTAATTGACCGTCAGCGTAACCACGGTATGCACTTCCGTGTACTAGCTAAGGCTCTACGTATGTCAGGTGGTGATCACCTACACTCAGGTACTGTAGTAGGTAAGCTTGAGGGTGAGCGTGAGGTTACTCTAGGTTTTGTAGATCTAATGCGTGATAACTACATTGAGAAGGATCGTTCTCGTGGTGTTTACTTCACTCAGGATTGGTGTGAGATGGGTGGTACTATTCCTGTAGCTTCAGGTGGTATTCACGTTTGGCACATGCCAGCTCTAGTTGATATTTTTGGTGATGACGCTTGTCTACAGTTTGGTGGTGGTACTCTAGGTCACCCTTGGGGTAACGCACCAGGTGCAGCAGCTAACCGTGTAGCTCTAGAAGCTTGTGTACAGGCTCGTAACGAAGGTCGTGATCTTGCTCGTGAAGGTGGTGATATTATTCGTGAAGCTTGTAAGTTTAGCCCAGAGCTAGCTTCAGCATGTGAAGTTTGGAAAGAGATTAAGTTCGAATTCGAAACAATGGATACTCTGTAATAATAAATTGAATTTTTATAGTTCAACTATTATAATTAAGTATTAAATCATTTTCTAAATATTAGTATTCAGATACAAGTTTGAATACTAATATTTAGAATTCAAACGATTTATTATTGATTACATTAAACTAATAAATAGTATAAATATAGTTGATAGGGGCTAGATTCGAACTAGCGACCTTGAGATTATGAGCCTCACGAGCTACCAAGCTGCTCTACCCTATCGTAGGTTATGATATTACTAACTTTTTTCAGTGTCAATATTTCTAAAGAATAACTAATATTCTTTAGAAATATTTATAGTAATTTAATCCTCGTGCTCTTCAAATGGGTCACGTAGGTCCTCCGAAGGAGGACCAAAACCCATGAAAATTGAATATCCACTTAGACTCAATACTAGTCCAGCAATGAAAGACATTGAAAATAGTGTTGTCAAATCCATAAATTAAAGTTAAAAAAGACCTAGTGTTACAGCTTTATCAATTGGCATTGCTGCTCCAATACCTTGCCAAATTGCAAAAATTGTTCCAATAATGAATACAAGTGATGCAACCGGGCGTCGGAACGGGTTTTGAAAACGATTAATGTTCTCAATAAATGGTACAAGCAATAGGCCAGCTGGTACAGCTGCCATCAGTACTACACCAAGAAGTTTATTTGGAATTGTACGCAATAGATTAAATACCGGAAAGAAGTACCATTCCGGTAGAATTTCCAGTGGCGTAGCGAACGGGTTTGCCGGTTCGCCTACTACCGCTGGTGCTAGAACTGCCAATCCAATCAGACAAGCGAAAGTTCCAAGAATTACTACTGGAAACATGTACAGTAGATCATTCGGCCATGCCGGCTCACCATAGTAGTTATGACCCATTCCCTTTGCTAGTTTTGCGCGTAGAACTGGATCACTTAGATCAGGTTTTTTAGTAACACCCATAATTTTATTAATCCTCGTTAATATTTAGATTTTAAAGTGGTCCTGAAATACCTTGCTTTCGAATCATCAAAAAATGCATAAGCATAAAGACAGCTGTTAGCAAAGGCAATACAAAAGTATGTAGACTGTAGAAACGAGTTAGAGTAAATTGACCAACACTTACGCTACCTCGTAGAAGTTCAACTAGTGCGCTTCCAACTACTGGAATTGCATCGGGAACACCCGTAACAATTTTAACAGCCCAGTATCCTACTTGGTCCCATGGGAGTGAATACCCAGTTACACCAAATGAAACGGTACAAACAGCCATAATAACTCCAGTTACCCATGTTAGTTCACGTGGCTTTTTAAACCCACCTGTTAGGTATACACGGAATACGTGTAGAATCATCATTAGTACCATCATACTAGCTGACCAACGGTGAATTGATCGAATAAGCCAACCAAAATTTACCTCTGTCATAATATATTGTACAGATGTAAAGGCTTCAGCTACAGTCGGTCGATAATAGAATGTCATGGCAAAACCTGTGGCTACTTGAACTAGGAAACAAGTGAATACAATACCACCTAGACAGTAAAAGATATTTACATGTGGTGGGACATATTTACTTGAAACATCATCCGCAATAGCTTGAATCTCCAATCGTTCTTCAAACCAATCATAAACTTTACTCATAATTTTAATTCATAAAGATATTTATTTACAGTTAAGCGCTCCCCAAGTAGGACTTGAACCTACGACCAATCGGTTAACAGCCGATTGCTCTACCACTGAGCTATTGAGGACATACTAGATAAATTATAGCATGAGATTTTAACTTTTTGTAATTAAAAAGTTGTGGTAAAAATTATTGGTTTGGATAGCCAAACCAATAATTTTTATCGATTAAATACTTAGTTGGTCACCGCGTCGATATTGTAGATACGCAGTTACAAAAAGCCCAAGCATTGTTACAGGAATTAGTCCTAGAACAATTCCAGAAAGCAAAGTTTCAACCATAACAGAAAATTAGATAATTTGAGCCTTAGTAAGGCCAATATAAAGTGCCAAGGCAGTAGATAGCCCTACAAAAAGAAAACCGATATATCCGATAACAGTCATAAAGCTTTAATAAAAATTTAATTAATAAGTTTTGAAAGTATCTCCCAATCTCCTTTTTGATTAGCCAATTCAACAATAAGAGGTCTCAGATGACATCGTAGAGTTGAATAAGCTAGAAAATGGGTTTGATAAATTATAGAGATAAGCATTGAGTAGTATAAGTTACTAGCTCTCTTTGCTAAAAAATGGACGCATAAAAAGTATTTAGAAGTTCATTTCAGCCAATTGAACTTTTTCGAATTGCTTCTTCTTCAATACAAGGAAGATTTGAGCTACGGTAATAGTAACCAAGAAAGCAATTAGAAGCTCAACACGCAATGGGTTCTGTAGAACAATTTCAGTGTCAGCTTGACCAAAACCACCAACATTTGGGTTATTACTCAACGGTTGACCACTCGTTAGTGTATCACCGACTGAAACTACCAAAGTTGGGCCTACTGGAACTGTTTCAGTAACTGTCTCGTCTGTTTTAGAATCACGGATCGTAACAATTGAACCATCCTTTTCATCTTTTGTAATTGATTCAATTACACCATTTGCAGGTGAAGTATAGATTGTATTATTACTTTTATCACCAGTTGGGTAAACTTGTCCACGACCACGGTTAGCACCCAAATAAATAGGGTATGTACCGTAATTAATGTTACCCTCTTTCTTTGGAGAAAGAATTGGGAAAGTCATTTCCATATATTTCTTTCCAGGAAGAGGACCAACAATAATCATATTTTTCTTTTCCGGGCTATATGGCTGGAACGCAAGTTTACCAACCTTAGCAGCAATTTCTTCCGGAATACGATCTGCTGGAGCAACTTGGAATCCATCCGGCAAAATAAGTACGGCACCTACATTCAGGCCACCTTTTTTACCGTTTCCAAGAACTTGCTTAACTTTTTTATCATAAGGAATTTGAACATTCGCTGCAAAAACTGAATCCGGGAAAACAGCTTGAGGAAGTTCGATGTCTACAGGCTTCTCTGCTAGGTGACAATTTGCACATACAATTCGTCCTGTAGGTTCACGGGGTTCTTCATAGCCCTGTTGCGCAAACTGTGGATATGCTTGAGCATGTGAAGTTAGGGCCAGAAATGCTAGCGTTGAGGTAAAAAACCCTGCTAGGAATTTGACAATATGCTTAGGCATTGAATAAATGGAACAAGTCCAGGGTTTCTTTTTTTTTAGTTTATTTAAACAAATGATTCGCGGTGCTCTAGAATACTATCCTTAAGCATTGTTTCTGCTTCAGATGTTAGTGTATTAGTATCGCGGATAATTTGTGCGTATTGTGGTTTCTTTTCAGAAAGATAGTTTAGTAGGCTTGATAGGAAAGGTCTTACGTTTTCTACTGCAATAGGATCTAGAAGACCGTTAATACCAGCATAAATCATTGCAACCTGATCCGAAACTTCAAGTGGTGCTGCTTGTGGTTGCTTTAGTAGCTCACGAAGACGAACACCACGTGCTAGCTGTGCTTGTGTTGCAGCATCTAGATCAGAAGCAAACTGAGAGAATGCTTCAAGCTCAGCAAACTGTGCTAGTTCTAGTTTTAGTTTACCGGCTACTGTCTTCATTGCTTTAACCTGTGCAGCTGAACCTACTCGAGATACTGAAATACCTACATTAATTGCAGGTCGCATCCCAGAGTTGAAAATATCCGATGATAGGAAAATTTGACCGTCAGTAATTGAAATAACATTAGTTGGAATGTATGCAGATACATCACCACCTTGCGTTTCAATAATTGGCAGTGCCGTCATACTACCTTCACCTAGTTGATCACTCAACTTTGCTGCACGCTCTAGTAGGCGTGAGTGTAGGTAGAAAACATCGCCCGGGTATGCTTCACGACCCGGTGGACGTCGAAGAAGAAGTGACATTTGTCGGTAAGCTTGAGCTTGTTTTGATAGATCATCATAAATAACCAGTGTATGCTTACCATTATACATAAAGTACTCAGCTAGTGTAGCACCAGTATAAGGAGCAAGATATTGTAGTGTCGCTGGTGCGTCAGCATTTGCAGCTACAATAATTGTGTAGTCCATTGAACCAGCTTCTTCCAATGTATTTACAATTTGTGCTACTGTTGCAGCTTTTTGTCCAATTGCTACATAAACACAAACAACACCTTTACCTTTTTGGTTTAGAATAGTATCCGTTGCAACAGCCGTCTTACCAGTCTGACGGTCACCAATAATAAGTTCACGTTGACCACGGCCAATTGGAATCATTGAGTCAACTGATACTAGACCAGTTTGTAGTGGTTCATACACTGAACGTCGTGAAATAATACCTGGTGCCATTGATTCAATCAAACGAGTTTCATTTGAAGCAATATCACCTTTACCATCAATTGGTTGTGCAAGGGAGTCAACTACACGACCTAGAAATGCATCACCAACTGGAACCTGAGCAATTTTACCTGTGGCTGTTACTGAACTACCTTCTTGAATTGCAAGACCTTCACCTAGCAATACAACTCCAACATTATCCGATTCAAGGTTTAGAGCAATACCAACAGTTCCATCTTGAAATTCAAGCAGTTCACCTGCCATTACACGCTCAAGACCATATACACGTGCTGTACCATCACCAACTTGTAGTACTGTACCAACACTAGCAACATTAATTTCTTGTGTATATTGCTCAATTTGTTTACGAATAATATTGCTAATTTCTTCTGGTTTAATCTTAGCCATGGGCTGAGGAATATCCCGTACAGTCATCTGTACGTGTAATTTTTTTAATCATAATTGTAAGTAATTAATTCTTTATATAATTAAAGAATTAAGCACTCAATTTAACTTCAGTTTTTGCTACTTTTAGCTCTTGAAGTGTCTTAATACAACCTTGCATTACAGATTCTTGTTTTTCTGTTTTGCGCCAATCAGTTGAATTAAGTTTTTGTCGCGCAATAGTTAGACTTGAACCAATCATCCAACGGTAAATAGACCCACTCGCTTGAGATCGAGCCAGCGCTTTGTCCGATTCTGCACGTGTACGAAGTCTTTGTAGTTCATTGGATGCAACTTCAAGAATACGATCTGAAGTCATTTTTGCTTCACTTGGCGCAGCTTTCTCAATAGAAAGTGCTTCCGTCTTAGCTTCTTCCAGTTTTATCTGAGCTGATTTAAGCAAATTTTGTGCTTCATTAAATTTATTATTTGCATCTTCTAGACTTGACAAAATTGATTTGCGTCGCTCATCAAGTGCGCTTGTCAAAGCATCACCACCCAATGTAATAACTACACCAACAACTAGAGTCAAGTTAATTAGATTTGTATCAAAAATATCTGTATTGAAGCCAATTTCCAAAGCCTGTTCATGCACAAGGCTCCACATAATAACTCCTCCTTTTATCAAAATATTAAGATGGGGTTTTAAAAAAACCCCTTAAATCACGTTATCTTTTAAATTTAGGAGAATTAACCAGTAAATGGGTTAGCAAAAATTAGTGCAAGCGCAACTACTAGACCATAAATTGTTAGTGACTCCATGAATGCAAAACTTAGTAGTAGTGCACCACGAATTTTACCTTCAGCTTCAGGCTGACGTGCAATACCTTCTACAGCGTAACCAGCAGCAGTACCTTGACCTACACCAGGACCAATAGCAGCTAGACCTACAGCAAGACCAGCAGCGATAACAGAAGCAGCAGCAATTGTTGGGTTCATAATATTTAAAATGTTTTTTTTATTGAATTTTCGGTTTCTTAAGCTAATAAAATTTATTTCAATTTATTAGTTGTAATTTTTTTAATGATGATCTTCTAGGGCTTCACCAATATATGCACCAGCTAGAGTCGCAAAAACAAGAGCTTGAATCGCACTTGTAAACAAACCTAGTAGCATAATCGGTACAGGTACGAACAAAGGTACAAGAGACAACAGTACTCCAACTACAAGTTCATCTGCTAGAATATTTCCAAACAAACGAAAAGTAAGTGAAAGAGGCTTTGTAAAATCTTCAAGTACATTAATAGGCAAAAGGAATGCCGCCGGTTCAACGTAACGAGAAAAATACCCCAGTCCTTTCTTACGAATCCCTGCGTAAAAATATGCAATTGATGTTAGCAAAGCAAGAGCAGCAGTTGTATTAATATCATTTGTAGGAGCAGCAAGTTCACCACTCGGCAATTCAATTACTCGCCATGGAAGCAAAGCACCAGACCAATTTGATGCAAAGATGAATAGAAAAATTGTTCCCAAAAATGGAACCCAAGCTTGGTATTCTTCTTCACCCAATTGTGTTCGTGCTAGATCACGAATGAATTCTAGTACATATTCAGTTAGGTTTTGCAATCCATTTGGCAGTGATTTAAGTTGAGAATTAGCTACCAATGAAAGTGTAAGTAGTCCACCCAAAACAAACCATGAAGTCAAGAGAACTTGACCATGGACAGTAAAAGGACCAATATCCCAGTATAGATGTTGACCTACTTCAATAGCAGCTAGATCATGGATTGGGTTCGCTATCAGCATAGGATTATGTGGGGCGACCCCACGGTCTCTGAATCTTTTTATAAATTACGCAAAATCTATCGTATTAATTTTATTGAATATTAGTTCTGTCCAATTAGAACTGCATCTGCCAATTCATCTAGGATAATAGGAATTCCAGATGACGAATCATCACTAGCAGGAATAAAAAGATCTGCTTGGTTTAGATTTGAATTTGTATCAAGAATTGTAATCGTACGTAGATTTAGGCATTTAGCTTCATCAATAGCATTTTGTTCTTCATGCTGACCTACAACAACTATAACCTCTGGTTCACTTGTCATAGTTTGAACACCTTTAAGATACTTTGCCAAACGGTTATATTCACGTGTAAAAATAGCACGTCGTTTTTTCGGCAATTTCTCAACAATACCTTGTGAAGTAATAGATTCAAGACGTGCAAGTGTTGTTACTGAACGTGACAAAGTTTTCCAATTTGTTAGCAGACCTCCCAACCAGCGTTGATTAATATAAAAATTATTACATTTCATAGCTGCTTGTGCAATAGATTCTGATACCTGAGGTTTTGTTCCAACAAATAGAACCTTGAGGTTTTGTTTACTTGCTTGAACAAGAAATTGTTTAACTTGGTTCAAACAAACTTGTGTTTTAATGATATCAAGAACATGTACACCAGATTTTTCAGTGTAGATATATTTTTCTATTTTTGGGTGCCAATGACTTGGGCTATGTCCCAGGTGTACACCTGCTTGAAGAAGTGATTTTGTAGTTGTTTTCATGTAAAAAAAATTTAATTAAGATAATGTCAAATAACTTGACTCATTACACCATATTGTTCCAATCGAAACTGGTTGGCCGAGAATAATGGATTCTTTCAATCCTGTTATTCGATCTTCTTGACCTTCAATTGCAGCTTTTGTCAAAACTTTCACCGTTTCTTGAAAACTTGCTGGCCCAAGAAAACCGTTTTTTATTAGTGCTGCTTTAGTAATACCAATAATAACAGGTTCATAGATTGGGTTAGTTTTTATTATACTAGATATAAAGAGTGCTTCGCAAACAGTTATCAATGTCAATGGTTGCTTATAATCCAATTCCGAAAGTTTTTTTCCTTCATCAGTAAGTATAATAAATCCTATTTGACTTACAACCAACTCAATATGTCGGTCATTAATATAAATACCTTGCTCCAAATACAAAATCTGTACAGCATTACGAATGTATTGCTGTGTTGCACACAAGGCAGATATTGCCGAAAAATGTTGGCTAAATCCCAATTTTATTAGAGTGTAAAATCCTTGTGTTAGACCTCGGTGAAAGGACTGATAGGATCTAGCTTCAAAAAATGCTTCAATTTTTGGCAAAGCTTGAACAATATCTCCTGCTACTGGAGTATAAAACGTCAATTGACCTAGATAAAATCCCGGTTCAATTCTTATTCCATAATATAGTGAAACTTTATTACTTTGTGGGGTTAGCAAACTACCAATTTTTTGAATGGTAATTTTTTCGCGAGACCAACTACGAATTCGGCCACCATTATTAAAACGTTTTTTCATATATTCGCCAGAACATATTGCATTTTCAATAATATCACCTGGTTTTATTTGAAGTTGTATTTCATTTTTATTAATTTGAATTGTATCAAGACCACTAATCAAATTAAAATTTTTATGCTGAAGCTCAAGAGACAACCCTGTCTTTGATTGATTCCCAATCCAATCACTTTGGTAAGTAATACCAAATGTACTTTGATAATTTTTTTGATTAAATCGTGAATACGATAGAATCGAAAGATTCGTGGATATAGTATTTTTATTGTGTGAATAAAGAAGTCCACTAAACTGGCTTGAAATTTTATAGGGACGCTTTTGCCAACCTCCACGATTCAATTGAACTTCATCAATTGTTTGAGCAAGTTCTTGCATCGGTTGAATCCATTGTCCATGGCGAATCAAAAGAACAACACCACGTGGAAACTCATAACGTGTTCTTACCCCATTTGGACAAGAAATTATCATTGTACATTTATTGTACAAAATAAATCCAAGTATTCCACTATTTGCACGAACCAATCGACCTGGAATACTTTGTGGAAAAATTGCACGACCAGCTCCACTAGCACGAAGACGGTCCATTGCTTCTCCAGAAACAACACCTCCAGTATGGAATGTTCTCATTGTTAGTTGTGTGCCAGGCTCTCCAATTGATTGAGCCGCAATAATACCAACTGCTTCACCCAACTCCACTAGATCACCAAGACTCAAATCCCAACCATAACACAATTGACAAACACCATTACGCGATAGTTGACCAAGAGAAATTCCGCACGTAATAGGTGAACGTACACGGATTCCATTTGGATACAATTGTGCAATAATTTTTGCTAGAGTTTGGTTAATTTCTGTATTCCGTATAATGGTAGTTTGACCAATTTGCAATGGTTCCGCTGTCACACGCCCAAGCAACCGTTTTTCAAGCGAAACCAAAATTTTTCCATCTTCATTTTTAAAATTTGTAATAAAACATCCTTCTATACCCAATGGACCACAATCAATTTGTAGAACCACAACATCTTGAAGAACATCAATTAGTCGTCGAGTCAAATATCCCGCATTAGCAGTTCGTAGCGCAGTATCTACCAACCCTTTACGTGCTCCATAAGCAGAAATCAAATATTCAGTAACAGTCAATCCTTCACGGAATGACGCACGAATAGGTGAAGTAATAATTTTACCTATTGGATCCAACATTAGTCCACGCATTCCCATCAATTGGCGCACTTGAGTCATATTACCTCGTGCACCTGAGAATGCCATTATGTGAATTGGACTTATTTTATCAAAATTATTAAAGTGTGTAATAATAGCAGAACGAAGAAGTTCGGTTGCTGAAAACCAGCCATCAATTGCTTGCTGTGCTTTTTCTTCGCCAGTCAATTGTCCCAAATGGTAATGACGACTTGTTCCAAGAACACGATGACCAGTACTAGGCACAAAGATATCTCTCATTGGAGGTGGTGTAATATCACCAGCTCCAATTGAAACACCAGCTTGTATTGCTTGTTCAAAACCAAGTCTTTTTAGATTTTCAAGAACTGTCCCAGCACGCTGTCCACCATATTGAGATACCAACCAACAAACTATTGACTTAAGATTATTTTTATCCAAATGCTTATTAATATACCAAAATTCCAATGAATTAGAATTCTGTTCTGTTGAGTGGGGGAAAATTTTTGTCATCTAATCATATTATAACTATAATTTATTTTCTTAATGTTGACGGTAAAGTGGAAGTAGAGGAAGTGTAGCTTGATTAAGAATAACTCGACCCGCCGTTGTCTTAATATATTGATCCACCAAATTACCCCAGCAATCATAATATCGTTGACATTCATCATAAATTTCGACTCGTGAGCCATTCGCTCCAATTCGTACTTCGATTGGACTATTTTTACAAGTCCAACTTGTAAAAGAATTTTTCCAACGGAGCCAAATAAAACTATGCAAACTAATTTGACCACGATGATAAAGTATCATCACCTCATCAAGACTAAAAAAGAAAGAATTAGTTTCAGAATAAATATTATTTGAAGCTTTATAATTTTCAATAAATATTTGTGGATTTGTTGTCAAATAGTAACAACCTAGAACCATATCTTGGCTCAATGAAATAATTGGACTACCGGTGGATGGAGTTAGGAAATTTTGAGCGGCAAGCAAAATAATTCGCGCTTCCGAATATGTTTCAAGAGACAAAGGTACATGAACCGCTATTTGGTCACCATCAAAATCAGCATTAAATGCTGGGCAAACTAGTGGATGCAATGTGATTGCTCTTCCAGGTACTAGTACCGGTTCAAATGCTTGAATTCCAAACCGGTGCAAGGTTGGAGCTCGATTTAGAAGTACAACTTGTTCACTAAGAAAGAATTCGAGTAGATGCCAAATAATATTTGGTGAATTATAAAGAATATATTTCGCTTGACGAAAAGAACCAACCAATTTTATCTGTCGATTCGCAGATCCACCACAAATATAAGACAATAGCCATGGCTGAAAAAGTTCAATTGCTATTTCCAAGGGAATTCCACATTGATTAAGTTTGAGATTAGGACCGGATGTAATAACAGAACGGCCCGAGTAATCAATTCGTTTCCCGAGAAGGTGTTGACGAAACCGTCCTTGTTTCCCTTTTAGACCATCAGTCAATGATTTCAATGGTGGATTTGGGTTTTTAATATTTTTTGCCCAAGGTGAAATATCTCCAGGCGGGTATTTTGGGCGTGGCGCTTTATTATTATCAAAAAGCCGGTCTACAGCTTCTTGAATCAAGAATGCTGATAGATCTAGAGTACCATTACTATCTGTTTGGTGTTTGGTTGTCAAGCGGTTTCGTACCAACAAATGACGATATAGAGTATTCAAGTCAGAAATGGCTATTGCACCATTTGGAAGTTCCAAAACTGGTCGCAATACTGGTGGAAGAACAGGTAGAATTGAAATCGTAAATAGATTCAAATCTTTAATTTGATAAGAAAGATGTTGGACCAAACGCAAGCGTCGAACATTAACTTGAAGATTTTGAAAAAGTTTTTCCAAAGGTGCAAATTTTTCTGTTTCCTTACTAAAAATTTGTTGTGTTTCAAAAAATCCTGGTGACCCATATTGACGCAATTCTTTATAAATAGATCGGATTTTATGTTTCAATGAAATTTCTTCACTTTCCAAACAAATTTGATTAAGAAGATTTCGAATTGCTTTACCACCAGTTATTGGTACTATTGATGTACCAATATCAGCCCCGTAAAAATTTTTATTATTCAAGTTTATTATTTGGGAATAACCTTTTTGCTTTGAATAAATTTGCTTTATCTTGGTAGTATTTCTAGATGAAGTTTTACCTGGTATATTCAAAACAGTATCTAGTATTGACAAAGATCGAATAATTTCTTTCTTATTTTCAGACTCTGATAGACCAATTGGTACTAGTGTTTGCTCTTCACCTTTTGAAATTTTAGACGTAGGCAAAGTTGGTTTATAACCTTGACTATAAACAAGTCGACCCTTGGATCGGCCATAGATAGGAACCAAAATATCTTTATTACACCATGCAATTTCTTGAAGATCACTTCGTTTTATTTCAAGTAGCAATGAAAGATAATTTGGAGTTCCATAAAGAATCCATGGATGAACAACTGTAGATACAAGTCGAATATATCCTATCTGATATCGACGTATTAGGGGGTCACCCCATTGAACTTGGCAAATTGGGCAGACCCATTTTCCTCGTTCTGGTCCGTTAACACGTCTACGTTGAAGAACTCGTTGAAGTTCACCACAAGCACAGTCATTTGCAGAACGGGGGCCAAAAACAGTTTCACAGAGAAGACCACCTGGTATTGGCTTTTTTGTTTTATAATTAATAGTACCAGGAAAGGTAATTTCACCGACAATTGTACCGTCAGGTAGTATTCTACTTCCCCAGGCTATAATTGCTTCATCCGATAGGAATTTAATTTTTATCTTACAGGATCGTTGATTCGCATAGACTTGGAACTTTAGTTTAATATCGTTTTCCATTAGTATTTCATCATTGAATTTTATTATCTAAAATTTTGATAAATTAAAATCAGAAGGATTAGTTTCACTATCAGTCAAATCCAAACAAAGTGAACGAAGTTCAAGAATCAACACTTTAAAAGCTTCAGATTGACTTTGAAACTGAGGTCTAAAACCATAAATTCCTTTTGAAAGTCGAATTGACATTGCACGACGAGATTTAATATCATCAGATTTTGTTGTTAGTATTTCATGAAGAGTATATGATGCGCCAAATCCTTCCAATGCCCAAACTTCCATTTCACCCAATCGTTGTCCACCTTGTCGCGATCGTCCTCGAACTGGTTGTTGAGTAGAAAGAGCATAAGGACCTGTAGTACGGGCATGAATTTTCTCGTCAACTCTATGTTCGAGTTTTAGTATATAACTTGTGGTCAATAGAACTATTTGTTCAAGTGGCTCTCCAGTTCGACCATCAAACAAATAAGTTTTTCCGGGAGCTTGTGGGTTAAACATCCATGATAGTCCAAGCCGTTGTTGGGCTTCCAACAATTTACTATGAACAAGACCATAAGATGCTTCAGATCCATAGATTTCATCAAATGGTATAATTCGGTAATGTTGTCCCAAAAGTCGGCCTGCCAAACCAAGAACACCTTCGTAAATTTGTCCTACATTCATTCGAGATGGGACACCAAGAGGATTCAATACAATATCAACAGTCAATCCCGATGCTAGATATGGCATATCTTGTTGAGGAATAATTTTTGCAATAACACCCTTATTACCATGTCGCCCTGCGATTTTATCACCAACCCGAATTTGGCACCGTTGAGCAAGATATACTGTCAGTTCGGTGGCTGGATAAATTGATTCTTTATGAGAACCCATCAAACGGGACCAAGACGGACGAGTACCACGAACATCAATAACACGACCTTGGACAAAGTTTGGTACACGAAGTGAATGATCTCGATAACGTCTTGAATCTTCATCACCCAAAATATCAATAACCAATTGGCGGGCACCACTAATAGGTTTTTTACGTTCCAAAAGTTCAATAATTCCAATCAAAATATTTCCAGGTTTAACCCAAGCACCAATGTGAACAATACCATCTTTATCCAATTGCTTTTGGTGTTTTGCTAGAATACCTAGCCGAGTCAAAAAAGTTCCTGGAATTTTACCATGAATTATATCATAATGACCTGACAAGGACGGCGGAAGTGCATAGTTACCAATTGTTTGGTTATAAATATTTGAATAGACTTCTGGAAGTGTTGCACTATAAGGTTTAATATGAATTGATGTTATTAGATCTTCATCAACCAAGCGCTCATTAATTAGTACCGAATCTTCATAGTTATATCCTTCCCATGGAGTATAAGCAACTATTAGGTTTCGACCCAATGCCAAATCACCATGGCTACATCCAGCAGCATCAGCAATTAGATCACCAGTTTGTACCCAATCGCCATCTTCAACCCATGGTCGATTATCAAAGAATGTTCCTTTTGGCGTTGGTATATAACGACCCAATTTATATTTAATAGTACGGAATTGACCAGATCGCCAATGCAAAATACTATGGACACGGATTTCATGGCTTGTTGTCCAATAAACGTATCCACTTGCAATTGCACGAATTGTTGCTCTTGAATCACTTGCTACGATTGGTTCAAGACCTGTTCCAACAATTGGTCGTTCCGGCTGTATAAGAGGTAGGGCCTGACGTTGCATATTTGACCCCATAAGTGCACGATTTCCATCATTGTGTTCCACAAATGGAATAAGACCAGCACCAACTGACAATATTTGCGGTGGTGTAACACCAAATAGTTGAATCAAATGCGGTGAAATTGAACTAAAACGTTCCCGAAAACGGCTTCGTTGACGTCTATTTGGCAATTTTCCAGATGGGGACACAATAAGTTCGTTAGAAGTCACCCACGAGCCTCTTGCATCCATACTCGGGTGCAAATAAACTGGGTTTTTGTTTGTAATGATTGAATTATGTTGAACGCGAAAATATGGTGGAAGTATAAAACCATAGTTATCAATACGAGTTCCCAAAGCAGGTGAATTAACAACCCCAACGTTTTTTCCTTCCGGTGTCTCAATTGGACAAATTCGTCCAAAGTGACTAGGGTGAATATTTCGAACCGCAATACTTGCTCGGTCGCGACTCAGTCCACCTGGACCAAGTGAAGTACAACGACGAGTATGCGTCAATGATTCAAGTGGGTTTGTATATTGCCACCATTGTGAGAGTGGGTTTGTAGAGAAAAAAATACGAATTTCATCTTCAATTGGTTTTCTAAAAAAATCAATTAGACCGATTGGGTTTAGATTCAATTGAATTGGTTCAATTCGTTGATATTGATTTTGTCGAAATTCAATAGCAAATCGAGTTTGTGCACTATCCAATTGAATCAATTTTTTGAGAGCCAATTTTCTACCTTTTATAAAACCACATCGCCAGCATGCTTGCAATAGATCACCACAAGATCTTACATATCGGTTTTTTAGGTTATCACGGTCATCCAATTGCAATTTAAAATTATTAATTTTTGCTATGTAGACTTCCTCAATCAAATAGGCCAAATCTTGCCCATTAATTGTACGTCGGTTTATCATTGGTAGACCATATCGAGTATTTAGTCGCATTCGGCCCGTTGTACCAATAAAACCAGCACGAATGGAATCTGAACTACCCAAAATAAATCCAAAAAATCTCTTTGTATTAGCCAATGGTTTTTGGTTAATAAAATTAATTTCATTAATACCAGATTTATGTGAAAACCGGTTTGAATAATAAATATTTGTGTTATTTGAATTTCGATTTTCAGGGGTTACCATTATACTTTTTTGAACCAAATTCAACGCTCGTTTTGGTGTCAAATAAATATTTGAGATGCCTGAAAAAAGATTACTTGGTAGTCCCAATGCTGAAAGTAGGAGTGCTGCCGGAAGTTTTTGAGTATCATCAGCACCCCACGATACTTCAATAAATTCACTATTATTAAATAGGTCACTATATTTATTACAAAAAAATTGAGTAAGATTAAGAGATGTAAAATCTTGTATTTTATATTTAATATAAATACGTGATCCAACTTCGGACAACAATATTATTTCCGATGTTTTTTTGTTGTTTTTATTTATCGAAATTTCATTATATGGGCCCGGAGCACGGATTATTTGGTGAACAACAATCCACCCAATTCCACGTACATAAAATCCCCCAGCTCCCAAAATCAATGGAATTCGACTAATTGGTATCCAACAGTGATTTATTTCACCTGTAGAATGGTCGATTATTGATGCTGCAACATAAAGTGACACACTAATCGTACCTTGTTTTTTAATAGTTTGACTGGCTTTTTCACGAGGTAGTCGAATTTGACACGTCGAAGGATGAAAAATCAATTCGAACCAACCTACACGAATTGGTGGAAAATGCTCCAATTCGGCTTTTAGCCCACTTGTCAAAAATCTTACGTAATTTCGTCTTTGCGCCTCTGCAAGGTCATGAATAGAATATCGAATAGATTGATCTTTCATATAAAAATCAAAGGGAAAAGTTGAAGATTTCTAATTAAATAGGAATTTATAAATAAAAGTTTACGCTTTTGGTTTTGTTGCTCCATATTTTGATCGGCTTTGTAGACGATCAACCACACCTGCTGTATCAAGTGCGCCTCGAACAATTCGGTAGCGAACACCTGGCAAATCTTTAACTCGGCCACCACGAATTAGAACAATTGAGTGTTCCTGTAGATTATGACCAATTCCTGGAATATACGCAGTAACTTCGAATCCTGACGTTAGGCGAACTCGAGCAACTTTGCGTAGTGCGGAATTGGGTTTTTTTGGTGTTGTTGTATAAACACGAACACATACACCACGGCGTTGAGGGCATCCTTTTAGTGCAGGTGCTTTTTGTGGGTTAACTCGCTTAATACGAGCTTTTTGAATAAGTTGTGGAGTAGTTGGCATTTTTTTTATTGTTAATTATGTTAGAGTTTTAGAACAAGTAATATTAATACGGTTCGCTTTAGTATCTATCCACCATGAAAGTGTACTATTGGAAAGTCCGTTGACCAACCGTGTAAACAATCTATCGGCATAATATGTACCAGGATTTTCGAGATTAATTTGTTGATTATCAGTTATACCAAGAAAATCAAGAACGCTACTCAGACTTGTACCTTTTTTCAAATTTCCTTTTGACCAATTCGATGTCAAAAAATCAATTTGTTCTTTCGAAAGCGGATTAGATACACCGTATGGGATTTTACCCGTTTGGCGCAAAGGCGCCTCTTGATAAAATGTTAGTATTTCTGCTAGTGCTTGTTTTAGAAGCGGTCGTGGTACAACTAGATCAAGCAGACCATGTTTCAATAGATATTCAGCAGTTTGGAAATTATCAGGCAATTGTTCTTGAAGAGTTTGTTCAATAACACGTCTGCCAGCAAAACCAATAAGAGCTTTTGGTTCAGAGATAATAATATCTCCCAACATACCAAAACTAGCTGTAACACCACCCGTAGTTGGTGATGTCAAAATTGCTACATAAAGAAGTTTTGCTGCATCTTGGTGAATTTGCAAAGCAGCTGAAATTTTAGCCATTTGCATTAGACTAAAAATTCCTTCTTGCATACGTGCCCCACCTGAAGTACAAACCAATACCAAAGGTAGTCCAGCACGTGTAGCATATTCAATTAGGCGAGTAATCTTTTCCCCAACAACTGAACCTATACTTCCACCTATAAAAGCAAATTCTATTACACCCAAAGCAACTGGAACTCCGTCAACAAGACCAGTACCAGTTTGAATTGCATCATTTAGACCAGTTGATTCTTGGGCTTTTTTTGCACGATCCTCATACGGGATATAGTCTACAAATTCCAATGGGTCGCACGGTTTCAAATTACTATCTATAGGTTTCCAACTTCCTTCATCCAAAATTGCAGCAATGCGCTCATCACTATTTATACGTAGATGATGATGGCAACTAGAAACTGGACAAACTGAATAATTTTCACGAAGGTGTTTAACATAAAGAATTTCTCCACATTGATCACATCGTGTCCAAAGACCTTTACTTGGATCCGGAGATGTAACTTCATTTGATTTAATTTGTTTAGACATAAAATTAAATAAATTATTATTAGTTTTCAATATGACGAATCAATGGTACTAGATCTTCATTATTAGTAACTGCAAGCTGAGCTATAATTTTTCGATTCAAAACTACACCATTAGATTTAATCAAATGAATAAAATCAGAATAAGTCAAACCATACAAATGAACAAGAGCATTCAATCTAATAATCCATTGTTGGCGCATAACACGTTTTTTACATTTTCGACCAACATAAGCGTAACGCAAACCTTTGCGTCGTTGTTGATTTGAGATACGAAAAAGAATTGAGTGTGCACCTTTTGCACCACGCATACTATGTAGAAGTTTCTTTCGGCGATTTCTTGCTACCGATCCACGCTTAACTCGTGTCATTATTTTTTTCCTCTTTAGTTTCAATAAATTTGGATAATATATTAATTATCGACGACGGCGAACAGATGCAATCAAACAAATTCCACGAGCTCGTTTAATTGATCGTGCGACATGGCGTTGTTGCTTAGCAGTCAAATGATTAAATCGTCTTGGTAGAATTCGGCCTTGAACCGTAATATGACGGCGTAGCATAGTTGCATTTTTATAATCAAGCACACCAGCTGGTCCACTAATATTAACAGTTTGCCAACGGCTACGATTACGTCTCGTATTTCTTTTCTTGCTTTTTTGATCTTGCTTCGGCTTGTTTTGCATACGAACACGAACACGTGAGATTACTAGGCCACGATGCTTCGCTTTTTCATTTAGCAATTGACCTATTTTTTGTGTTGAATTATTCGAAGTAGAAGAGTTCATAAAAATAAAAACAAATAAATAATTTGAATAAGTTAATTAAAAAATTAATTTATTTACAATCAAAATTTCCTTCAAATCTAATTTTTAAGTAAAAAAGTATAGGCTAGAGTAATATTAATTACTTTTGCGTAGGTTATTTAGGCCCAACCGGACTCGAACCGATGACACTTTGCTTGTAAGGCAAACACTCTACCAACTGAGCTATGGGCCTTGTCATACTTATTATTGCTTGAGATAAGAAAAATTGCAAATTTTCTTATCTCAAACAACAATAATATCAAATTAGTTAGATTCTTGTAGAGAACAAGCATCATAACGAGCTTTTGCACGTCGCAAAGCAACTTGTGCCTCAATAACTTGCGGAGTTCCAGTAGCACGTTCAAGATTTGATTTAGCTTCCTCATATTCTTGAGTAACATCATTCAAATCAAGTTCATCACCACGATAAGCCTCATTTACAATAACAGTCAAACAACCTTTTTGTACAGTCGCAAAACCTCCCATAACTGCAAAATTGATCCATGAACCAGCGCGAAGACGCATCGGACCAATATCAAGAGCTGTTAGAAGCGGCGCGTGACCTTCTAGTACACCAAGACTACCACTTGTCGCTGAAAATAGAGCCTCATCAATAGGGCCATCCCAAAGTACTCGATCAGGCGCAATAACACACGTTTGTAGAGCCATATAAAATAAATTATATAAAATTAACCCATTTGGTTAGATTCAATTTCTCAATTTTCTTACTTACTGCTGTAGTGATTCTGCTTTTGCAATTGCTTCATCAATATCACCTACAAGGTAGAATGCCTGCTCAGGAAGTGAATCCAATTCACCTGCAAGAATTAGGTTAAAAGCGCGAATTGTGTCAGCAAGACTAACATACTTACCTGGTGAACCTGTAAATACTTCAGCAACAAAGAATGGCTGTGAAAGGAAACGTTCTACTCGTCGTGCACGAGCTACAGTTTGACGGTCTTCCTCTGACAATTCATCCAATCCAAGAATTGCAATAATATCTTGTAGTTCCTTGTAACGTTGTAGTGTACCTTTTACACTTTGAGCACATCCATAGTGTTCTTCACCAACAATCCATGGCTGCAACATTGTTGAAGTTGAATCAAGTGGGTCTACGGCAGGGTAAATACCTTTTGCTGAAAGACCACGTGAAAGTACTGTTGTTGCATCTAGGTGTGCAAATGTTGTAGCTGGAGCAGGGTCCGTTAGATCATCAGCTGGTACATAAACCGCTTGAATAGATGTAATAGATCCTTCCTTTGTTGAAGTAATACGTTCTTGTAGACCACCCATTTCAGTAGCCAATGTTGGCTGATAACCTACAGCTGATGGCATACGACCCAAAAGTGCTGATACTTCTGAACCTGCTTGTACAAAACGGAAAATATTATCAATGAATAGCAATACATCTTGCTTATTTACATCACGGAAATATTCTGCCATTGTTAGAGCAGTTAGACCAACACGCATACGCGCACCTGGTGGCTCATTCATCTGACCATAAACAAGAGCAACTTTAGAATCCTTAAGATTATTTTCATTAATAACCCCAGATTCTTTCATTTCCATGTAAAGATCGTTACCTTCACGTGTACGTTCACCTACACCACCAAAAACTGAAACACCACCATGAGCTTTAGCAATGTTATTAATCAATTCCATAATTAGTACAGTCTTACCTACACCTGCACCACCGAAAAGACCAATCTTACCACCACGACGGTATGGAGCAAGTAGATCAACTACTTTAATACCTGTTTCAAAAATTGATAGCTTTGTATCTAGTTCAACAAAAGCTGGTGCTGAACGGTGAATTGGCAGTGTTGCTGAGCCAGAAACGGACCCTTGCTCATCAACTGGTTCACCAAGAACGTTAAAAATACGTCCAAGTGTTGGTTCACCAACAGGCACACTCAATGGAGCACCTGTATCTACAACTGTCATACCTCGCATTAGACCATCAGTTGCACTCATTGAAACTGCACGAACTTGGTTATCACCAAGTAGCTGCTGTACTTCACAAGTAACTGAAACTTCTTCACCAGAACCTGTTTTTCCTTCAACAACTAGTGAATTAAAAATATTAGGCATACAACCTGGTTGAAAGCTAACGTCCAGTACGGGACCAATAATTTGTGTAATGATTCCAATATTAGTTGTTGTTGATGCTGCCATTGAAACCGGAGTAAAACGACGTGTCATAATTTATATCAATAATTTTTGATTTTATGGCTAATTATTCTAACATTTAATAAATTTTAGCAATTAAAAATCAAGTTAATCCTTAAATTAAAAAAATTTAAGATAAATTCCAACTCTAGTTACATTATTTAGTACGATATGTCCAAACTTTAACTCCCAATACACCGTAAATTGTTTGAGCAGTACTATGACAATAACTAATATCCGCACGAAGGGTATGCAAAGGAATACGGCCTTTTCGACCCCATTCAGTACGTGCAATTTCTGCTCCGTTCAATCGGCCCGAAATTTGAACTTTCACACCTTTCAATCCAAGGCGTTGGGCACGTTGAAGTGCTTGACGAAGGACGCGCCGAAAAGGCTCACGTTTTTTCAAACGATCTACAACCCAATCAGCTAGCATAATTGATTCGGCATTCTGTTTCGGGACATGAATAATACGAATATAGACTTTTTTAAGTCTATCTGTTTTATTCAACATAAGATTCAACTCTTTACGTACTTTTTCAATTGGTGGTGTTGTATTATTTGTATCCATTGAATCAAACAATTTTTTACGACGACCTACATACATCAAGATACGGACTTGATCGGCAATACGTTGAATATCAATTTTAACAATACGACTATCAGGAAATGATTTATAAATATGTTGACGAATTTGATAATCTTGGTCAACTAGAGAAGCATAATTGTTAGGATTCGTATACCATTGTGTAGAATGACGTTGTGTCAATCCCAATCGGAATCCAACAGGGTTTACTTTTTGTCCCATATAATAATTTTTTATTTAGAATAATATTAGCGACGTGCTTTTTTATCTTTTTTTGCGTGACCTCGGAAAGTGCGTGTTGGTACAAATTCACCTAGCTTATGACCAACTATTTGATCGGTAATAAATACCGGTACATGTTGACGTCCATTATGTACCGCCATTGTATAACCAATCATTACCGGTACAATTGTACTTGCACGTGACCAAGTAGTAATAATATCTTTTTTTCCGCTAGTTTCTATAATTTCAACTTTTTTAAGTAGACTAGCCGACACAAAAGGTCCTTTTTTAAGTGATCGTGACATAGATGTAATTAAATAATATTGTAATTTTTACAATTGTTTTAAATAGTGTTAAGAAGAGCTGCGTCTGATAATAAGTTTATCACTATATTTTTTAGATCTACGTGTGCGTTTACCAAGTGTACGCTTACCCCAAGGTGATACTGGGCTTGGACGACCAATTGGTGCTCGACCTTCACCACCACCATGTGGGTGATCTACCGGATTCATAACACTTCCACGTACATGTGGACGCCGGCCTATCCATCGTTTACGTCCAGCTTTACCAGCACATTGATTTGCATGATCACTATTTCCTACACGCCCAATTGTAACCCAGCAATCTTGATGAATCAAACGTGTTTCACCAGAAGGCAATTTAATAGTTGCATATGAACCCTCTTTTGCAACCAACCGAGCAGCTGTTCCTGCCGATTTAACAAGCTTACCACCACGATTTGGTTCAATTTCAATATTGTGAATTTCCATACCGAGTGGAATTGCTTTCAATGGTAGATTATTTCCAGTTTGAATTGGAGCACTATAACCTGAAACAATTGTTTGCCCTTCAGACAAGCCTTCCGGATGTAGAATATATGTAGATTTTCCATTTGGATATTCTACCAACGCAATATTCGCTGTACGGTTTGGATCATAACTTACTCCTTTAACCGTCGCTGGAATTCCATAGTTATCACGTTTTTCATCAATAAAACGATAAACGCGTTTATGACCAGCTCCTCTATGACGACTTGTAATAATACCACGATTATTTCGACCATGTCTGCGATTCAATGGGCCGCATAGGTTACGGTTGCGTTTTTTAAGTGTAATATCTTTAAAATCTGATGTTGCACAATGCCGCTGACTTGGTGTTTGTGCTGTATAAAGACGAATTCCCATATATATTTTTTATTAATTATTATGATTGTGTTTCAAGTCCTTGTTCACCCAGAATAGAAAGTGAATTACCTGGGGCAAGGGTAACAATAGCACGCTTTGTTGCTTTATCTCGACCTTTTGTCCGTTTTGAAGGCAAACGGTGAGTATTTACACTTTTTACATTTACTTTAAAATGTGCTTCAACAAAATTTCTAATTTCTGTTTTATTTAGTGAAGGATCCACATCAAAAACATACTGTTGATTCTCAAATAGCCGAACAGATTTTTCCGTTACAACCAGTTTTTTAATTTGATCAAGCCGCATAGCTTTTATAGACCTCGTTATAGTTATTAACCGATTTATATTATAGTTTTTATAATAATTTTTTAATTGAATTTAAATTACTCGGCTATTTAATTATTCCTCTATTTTATGGGTCCTGTCTAGAACATAAGATTGATAAAAAGTTTAATATAAAACGTCAAGATTTAATTTTTTCTATAATTCTATATTGAAAGGGTCGGGGTTGCTAACTCAATGGTAGAGTATTCGGCTTTTAACCGACAAGCTCCGGGTTCGAGTCCCGGGCAACCCACCCATATTAATCTAATTTAAATATAGGAAAAAATATATGGCACGATATCGCGGGCCTCGTCTAAAAGTTGTTCGACGTCTTGGTCGACTACCGGGACTAACACAAAAAATAGCCCAAAATAAAAACTCTGGTGCTCGACGACGACCATCAGAATTTGCTGTTCGTCTACTGGAAAAACAAAGACTACGTTATCATTATGGTCTAACTGAAAAACAACTTATAAATTATATGAGTCAAGCTCGTCGTAGTAGAGGTCCAACAGGTAATGCACTATTTGGCCTATTGGAAGCACGATTGGATAACACAATTTTCCGATTGGGTATAGCACCAACTATCCGAGCAGCTCGACAACTTGTTTCACATGGACATATTCTTGTCAATAATAAACGAATTAATAAACCAAGTTGTCATTGTAAGCCTGGCGATTCAATTAGTGTTCGAGATAATTCATTGTCTAAAGATCTTGTAAATCGTTATTTGAGTTCAGCAAAACCAAATACTCAACGAAAAGATACTCGAAACGTGGGAATCCCCCCTAACCTAAGTTTCCGAAAGTCGGATCTAACAGGTCAAGTTCAAGGTGTTACACGCCGTGGTTGGCTTGGTGTACGAGTAAGTGATCTTTATATTATTGAGTATTACTCACGTCGTGGAAGAAAATCTTAATAATTCTTAATGATGGAATAAATATAAGCCCTAAAACTTATATTTATTTCAAAAGGCGGTATAGCCAAGTGGTAAGGCAGCGGATTGCAAATCCGCCATCCCCAGTTCGAATCTGGGTGCCGCCTAGTACTGTAAATAATAAATTTATTATGGGCCGAGCTGGATTCGAACCAGCGTAGGCAAAGCCAGCGGATTTACAATCCGCCCCCATTAGCCAACTCGGGCATCGACCCCCGATAGATATAGTACAATTTTACAACATAAACAGTCAAGTATTTGACTGTTTATGTTGTAGAGTAACTTATATCACTTATTTAAAATTTTAAGCACCTGGGTTACGACCTGGATCGTTAGAAAGGAAACCAAAAATAAATAGAGATACAAAAAGTACAACAACTGTGTATACAAGAACTTTTAGAGCTAGCATAAATGACTATAAGTTTATGATTAATTAAAACAAACTACCTACAGACTACATTATAGCCTTTTCAATTTATTTAGGATGTTATTAGCGGTACATTCAAAAATGATGCCAATTCAGCACCCCAACCTTCAATTTTTGTTTGTGATTCTAGTGTATTAAGTCCAAGTAGAGGAATTTCGCGACGACCACGTAGTCGAGCACAAAGTATTCTTTGCTCACCAATACCAGTCTGTTGACGAATTAGAATTCCTTCAATATCTTGAATAGGAAAACTTAGATCAATTCGACGTTGTTTTCCTGGAAAACCCCAACGAAACAAACGAAGTGTTCCATCAATTTTATCAAATTCATTATAACCATCACCAACTTTCCAAAGTATTGCTAGCCACAAATAACCCGCAGTAGATAGTCCAAGGGCACCGTAAAATGTTATTACTAGACCTTGTGGCAAAAATTGAATACCATCAGCGTGAACAAATGGCAAAATATTAAATCCAATAAAGCTTGAAAAACCAACAGTTAGAAATCCAATAGAACCAATTGTTAGAGCAGTAGCCCACCAATAATTTCCCAATGAACGCGATACAAGAACACGATCACGTCGTACCTGTGAATTTGATCCAATTGGTTGATTTGACATAATTATTAATAAATTTTATTATTTCCCTTGCTAAATACAACTAATATTACTATCCATTCAAACGCATACGTAGTCGTGCAGCTTTTCCACGTCGGTTCCGCAAATAATAAAGTTTTGATCGGCGAACAAATGCATGACGAAGAACTTGAATTTCAGTAATTTGTGGTGAATAAACTGGAAAGACTCTTTCAACACCAACACCTTGGAAAGTTTTACGAATAGTAATTGTTGTAGAAATACCGGCTTTGTTTTGTGCAATAAGTGTTCCTTCATATGCTTGTAGGCGAACACGGTTACCTTCTTTAATTTTAACTTTTAGATTTACAGTATCACCAATAGCAAGTTTCGGAATTTTTTTCGTATTTTGCTTTTTAAGATGAGAAAGTATTTTAATTGATTTTTGTTTACTGTGCATAAAGATATATAAACACTTTATTTCTATTAATTTTATTTCAGAATAGTTGAAACAACTCCAGCACCAACAGTTCGACCACCTTCACGAATAGCAAAACGCATACCGTTTTCAATTGCAATTGGTTGAATAAGTTCAACCAGCATTTTTACACGATCACCTGGCATAACCATTTTTGCATCCTCACCATCGTCACTCTTAAACGATAGAATTTTACCAGTTACATCTGTTGTTCGAACATAAAATTGTGGGCGGTAACCAGGCAAGAATGGTGTATGTCGACCACCTTCTTCTTTATTTAGAACATAAACTTGTGCTTCAAATTCTGTATGTGGTGTAATTGTACCTGGCTTGGCTAGAACCATACCTCGTTGAACATCTTCTTTTTGAATACCACGCAAAAGAACACCAACGTTATCTCCAGCAACACTTTCATCAAGTGTTTTTTGGAACATTTCTAGACCTGTTACTGTAACGGTTTGAGTTTCAGCAAGTCCTACAATATCAACTTCTTCACCAACTTTAATAGCACCACGCTCTACACGTCCAGTTACAACTGTACCACGACCTGTAATTGAGAATACATCTTCCGTTGCCATTAGAAATGGCTTATCTGTTTCACGCTCCGGTGTTGGAATATATGTATCAACTTGGTCCATCAGATCATAAATACGATCTACCCACTTATCCGAACCAGGTTCAACCGAATCACTATTTGTCAATGCTTCTAGAGCCAATAGTGCAGATCCTGAAATCAATGGAACTTCATCACCTGGGAATTCGTATTCATTCAATGTTTCACGAACTTCCAATTCTACTAGTTCCAATAGTTCAGCATCATCAACCTGATCTTCTTTATTCAAAAATACAACAATATTTGGAACACCAACCTGCTTAGCTAGAAGTAGATGCTCTTTTGTTTGTGGCATTGGGCCATCTGCACCGGAAACAACCAAAATTGCACCATCCATCTGTGCTGCACCAGTAATCATATTTTTTACGTAGTCAGCGTGTCCAGGACAATCAACATGAGCATAGTGACGACCTTCAGTCTCATACTCAACGTGTGCGGTATTAATTGTAATTCCACGTGCTTTTTCTTCAGGAGCTGAATCAATATCTTCATAACCTTTACCATCAGCTGAGCCATAGCGAGAAGCCATTGCCATTGTAATTGCTGCGGTCAAAGTTGTTTTACCATGGTCAACATGACCAATTGTTCCAATATTTACATGTGGTTTTGTACGTTCAAATTTTTCACGTGCCATAAATTCAAGTTTAATAAAACTATTGTACTTCTTTGATCTTGGTTAAATATATTTTTTATGTTACAATATTACCAGTGGCGGGCGTGGCCAAGTGGTAAGGCAACGGATTGTGGCTTCGTTATTCGCGGGTTCGATCCCCGTCGTTCGCCCATCTAATAAAAACTAAAGCGGGCAACGGGAATCGAACCCGTGTCTTTAGCTTGGAAGGCTAAGGTATTACCGCTATACGATGCCCGCAATATTATTAATTAATAAAGTAACGAGAGAATCACTATTTGTCAATAAGTTGCATTCAAAATAACCAAATTATACAATAGTAAGCATAGAGTGCATAGCTCAGTGGACTAGAGCACATGGCTACGAACCATGCGGTCGGGGGTTCGACTCCCTCTGCGCTCAATAACTTTTTTTATTTAATAGTAGCCGTTAAATAAATAACTTTTATGTAGATACTTTAATCCTAAATAAAGCATAAATATGCAGTTAGAACTATTTTAATCTAATTCTATTTAGATTAAATTTAACAAATTTTTTTGTTAGGATTCTAAATCAAAAATATATAAAATTTTTATTATGAAATTGGCTGTATATGGGAAAGGTGGAATTGGTAAGTCAACTGTTAGTTGTAACCTTTCAATTGCACTAGCAAAACGTGGCAAACGGGTTCTACAAATTGGTTGTGATCCAAAGCATGATAGTACTTTTACACTTGCTGGATTTCTAATTCCAACAATTGTTGATACTCTACAAGAAAAAAATTATCATTACGAAGATATTTGGGTAGAAGATGTTATCTACGAAGGCTATAATGGGGTTGACTGTGTAGAATCTGGTGGACCTCCAGCAGGTGCTGGTTGTGGAGGTTACGTTGTAGGGGAGACTGTAAAACTCCTTAAAGAAATAAATGCATTTTATGAATATGATGTAATTCTATTTGATGTACTTGGTGATGTTGTTTGTGGAGGTTTTGCTGCTCCTCTAAATTATTCCGATTATTGTCTAATTATTACGGACAATGGCTTTGAGGCATTGTTTGCTGCAAACCGAATTGTTGCTTCAGTAAAAGAAAAAGCAAGAACACATCCACTAAAATTGGCCGGTCTTATTGCGAATCGAACTAGAAAACGGAATTTGATTGATAAATATGTTAGCTCTTGCCCAATACCAGTTCTTGAAATTATTCCAATCGTGGATGGTATTCAACTATCTCGTATTCAAGGCCAAACCGTTTTTGAGATAGCTGAAAAAGAAAAACCATTGAATCTTGTCTGTGATTTTTATTTGAATATTGCAGATCATCTACTAACTCAACCAGAAGGCGTTGTTCCAACTGAACTACCTGACCAAGAACTATTTAGATTGTTGTCAAATACCACTCCAAAATCAGCTCAAACAAAATCAAATTTGGATTTCATACTAGTTTAAAATTTTTTTATGACTCAGCTTACAAAAAGCCAAGAACATTCTCAAAATACTACTAATACACTAAATTTTGATTGTGAGACGGGTAATTACCATACCTTTTGTCCTATTAGTTGTGTTTCCTGGCTATATCAAAAAATTGAAGATAGTTTTTTTCTAGTCATTGGTACAAAAACATGTGGTTATTTTCTCCAAAATGCTCTTGGAGTTATGATTTTTGCGGAACCACGTTATGCAATGGCAGAATTGGAAGAAACAGATATTTCAGCACAAGTTAGTGATTATTTGGAATTGAAAAGACTCTGTCTACAAATCAAACACGATCGAAATCCAAGCGTTATTGTTTGGATTGGAACATGTACAACCGAAATTATCAAAATGGATCTAGAAGGAATAGCCCAGCGACTAGAATCAGAAATTAAAGTTCCAACAATTGTTGCTCGGGCAAATGGGCTTGATTATGCATTTACACAAGGTGAGGATACAGTTTTGGCAGCTCTTGTTCATCGTTGTCCCGAATACCAAGAAAGTGATATTGAACCACAAAAAAATAGCCACCCTCCATTGGTCTTGTTTGGGTCATTGCCAGCCAGCGTAGCTGGTCAACTCGAATTGGAACTAAAAAAACAAGGAATCATCGTATCAGGATGGCTGCCTTCTAACCGTTATTCAAAACTACCACATCTTGGAGAAGGAGTTTTTGTTGCCGGTGTTAACCCATTTCTAAGTCGAACCGCTGCTGCATTGATGCGTCGGCGCAAGTGTACATTGATTGGTGCACCTTTTCCAATTGGTCCAGATGGAACTAGAGCTTGGGTACAAAATATTTGTGATGCTTTTGGTATTAAACCACAAGGACTAACATTGCGAGAAGAGCAAATTTGGGCGAAATTGGAAAATCATTGTAAGAATTTGCGTGGGAAGTCAGTCTTTCTAATAGGGGACAATTTGCTTGAAATTTCACTGGCTCGTTTCCTAATTAAATGTGGAATAATTGTCTACGAAATTGGTATTCCTTATTTGGACCAACGATTCCAAGCAGCTGAACTTGCTCTTTTGGAAGCAACTTGTCATGAAATAAATGTACCAATTCCAAAAATTGTCGAAAAACCAGATAATTATAACCAAGTTCAAAGAATTCGAGAACTACGGCCTGATCTTGTTATTACAGGAATGGCTCATGCAAATCCATTGGAAGCACGTGGAATTAGCACAAAATGGTCAGTTGAATTTACTTTTGCCCAAATTCATGGGTTTAGTAATGCAAATGATATTCTTGAACTAGTTACACGACCATTGCGAAGAAATAATATACTTGATCAATTCAATAATAATTATTCGACAGAAAGCTGGTCAAATCAAAAAAATTGGAGTTAATTAGCACTTGCATACTAATCCATAGATTATATACACTATTGTAAATTACAATTATGGGTCTATCGTCTAATGGATTAGGACAGGTGCCTTCTAAGCACCCAATGTAGGTTCGATCCCTACTAGACCTAATTAAAAAATTAATTTTATGAAACTTGCATATTGGATGTATGCCGGACCGGCCCATATTGGTACACTGCGTGTTGCATCATCATTTAAAAACGTTCATGCAATTATGCATGCCCCATTGGGTGATGATTATTTTAATGTAATACGTTCCATGCTTGAACGTGAACGAGACTTTACTCCAGTAACTACAAGTGTTGTTGATAGACATGTACTAGCACGTGGTTCACAAGAAAAGGTAGTGGAAAATGTAACACGAAAATCAAAAGAAGAAGATGCTGATTTGGTAATTGTTACCCCGACTTGTACATCAAGTATTTTGCAAGAAGATCTTGCACTTTTTGTAGAACGAGCGCAAATAGAATCAAAGTCAGACGTTCTACTAGCGGATGTTAACCATTACCGTGTAAATGAATTCCAAGCGGCTGACCGAACACTTGAACAAATTATTCGATTTTATCTAGAAAAAGATCAAACTAGATCGTTTGAAAAAACTTCAAAGCCATCAGTTAATATCATTGGAATTTTCACTCTTGGGTTCCATCATCATCATGATTGTCGAGAAATTAAAAGACTATTGGAAGGATTGGGAATTGATATTAATCTAATTATCCCCGAAGGGCTTTCAACTTCTAAAATTCCAAATTTGAAGAAAGCATGGTTTAATATTGTACCTTACCGTGAAGTTGGCCTAATAACTGCAAACTATCTTGAAAAAAGATGGGATATGCCATATGTATCTGTTACCCCAATAGGAACAATTGATACTGGCGTTTTTATTAATGAAATCAGTAAACTGATAAATCAACTTGACCCTAAAAATAGCATTAAATTTACCGAATATGCCCGCCAGCAAGCTTATTCAACATCACAAGCTGGTTGGTTTTCAAGATCAATTGATTGCCAAAATTTGACTGGAAAAAAAGCTGTTGTATTTGGTGATGCTACACATGCTGCTGCAATAACACGAGTATTGACTCGTGAAATAGGTGTTAATGTTGTTTGTGCAGGAACATATTGCACACATGATGCAAATTGGTTTGGTGAACAGGTACAAGGATTGACTAATCAAATTTTGGTTACTGATGACCATACTCAAATTGGGGATATAATTGCAAGACTGGAACCTACAGCAATTTTTGGAACCCAAATGGAAAGACATATTGGTAAACGACTTGAAATTCCATGTGGAGTTATTTCAGCACCAGTTCATATTCAAAACTTTCCTTTGGGTTACAAACCATTTTTGGGTTATGAAGGAACGAATCAAATTGCAGATCTTGTTTATAATTCGTTTACATTGGGTATGGAAGACCATCTACTTGAGATTTTTGGTGGCCATGATACAAAAGAGGTAATTACAAAGTCCCTATCAAATGAAACTGGTCTAGAATGGAGTTCAGATGGAATTGCTGAACTACAACGAGTTCCGGGTTTTGTACGTGGTAAAGTAAAACGTAATACCGAACGATTTGCTCGAAACGAAGGTTTGCATACAATCACGGCAGAGGTTATTTTTGCAGCTAAAGAAGCACTAAGTCAGTAATTACACAATTTTCGGTTTATTTGTGGATGATTGAATAGTAACGGTATATAATGAATTGTAGACCTTATTCCTAAATCCGTATAAATTATATACTAATTTAGGCAGCATTATACAGCGTAAGAAATAGGTAAAAAGATTAGGTGTTTCGAGTAAACCATTTTATTATAATAATAAAATTATTATAAAAATAACAACATAAAATTTAATCATGACTGCTATTCTAGAAAAGCGTGGTAACGCTACTCTATGGGCTCGCTTCTGCGAGTGGATCACTTCAACTGAGAACCGTCTATACATTGGTTGGTTCGGTGTACTAATGATCCCTACACTACTAACAGCTACGTCTGTTTTCATCATCGCATTTATCGCAGCACCTCCTGTAGATATCGATGGTATTCGTGAGCCAGTATCTGGTTCACTTCTTTACGGTAACAACATCATTTCTGGTGCTGTTATTCCAACTTCAAACGCAATTGGTCTTCACTTCTACCCAATTTGGGAAGCAGCTTCTGTTGATGAGTGGCTATACAACGGTGGTCCTTACGAGATGATCGTTTGTCACTTCTTCATCGGTATTTGTTGTTACATGGGTCGTGAGTGGGAACTATCTTTCCGTCTAGGAATGCGTCCTTGGATTGCTGTTGCTTACTCAGCACCTGTTGCTGCTGCAACTGCAGTATTCATTATTTACCCTCTAGGTCAGGGTTCTTTCTCTGATGGTATGCCTCTAGGTATCTCTGGTACTTTCAACTTCATGATCGTATTCCAGGCAGAGCACAACATTCTAATGCACCCGTTCCACATGTTGGGTGTTGCAGGTGTATTCGGTGGTTCACTATTCTCAGCGATGCATGGTTCACTAGTAACTTCATCTCTAATTCGTGAAACTAGCGAGAACGAATCTGCTAACGCAGGTTACAAGTTCGGTCAGGACGGTGAGACTTACAACATTGTTGCTGCACACGGTTACTTTGGTCGTCTAATCTTCCAGTACGCGTCTTTCAACAACTCACGTGCTCTTCACTTCTTCTTGGCTCTATGGCCAGTAGCTTGCATTTGGTTCACTGCTCTAGGTATTTCAACTATGGCATTCAACCTAAATGGTTTCAACTTTAACCAGTCGGTTGTTGATTCTCAGGGTCGTGTAATTAACACATGGGCTGATATTATCAACCGTGCTAACCTAGGTATGGAAGTTATGCACGAGCGTAACGCTCACAACTTCCCTCTAGATCTAGCTGCAGTGGAAGCTCCATCTGTAAACGGTTAAGATCTTAATCTTATTTTATTATTTAATAGTATATCTTAGATATACTATTAAATAATAAGTAACTAAAACCTAGAATCGAACTAGGAAAACGTACTATATTATTATAATATAAATATAATTAATAATTTTTATTAGGGCATTAAGTTTATTGCTCTCCGAGGGAGTTGAACCCTCACGCCATAGGCACTGGTTCCTAAAACCAGCGTGTCTACCATTTCACCAGGAGAGCGAAATTTAGAAAAAAAAGATACCCCGGACGGGTTTCGAACCCGTGTTTTCGCCGTGAAAGGGCGATGTCCTAGGCCTCTAGACGACCGGGGCATATACTATTTTTTATTCCACAATAGATTGTATGAATATAAATAAAGTTTGTCAAGTCTGAATAATATTAACTAATTAACAATAAAAAGCTTTATTGTTAATTAGTTAATATAACTTTTTTTATAGAGAAGATCCTAGACCAACGTAAGAACCATAGAAAAATACTCCAAGCAAGCCAATAGCGGCTAGACCAGCAGCAGTTCCAAGTAGCCAAAGTGGTACTCGACCTGTAGTTTCGATATTTGACATAATTGTCCGATATTCCTTATATAAGTATTAATTCCAAACAATATTAATTAAAAATATAGCTTGAGAATAGAACGGCAAGTACAAAAAGAAGCAGAAAACCCCAGTACAATGTACTACGGTTCAATTCAACTGTTTGCCGATTTGGATTTGGTTTTGCCATATTAAATAAATATTTAAAATAGTTAACGTGCAATAAATTGCATCGCTGTAATAGCCCCAATAAAAAATACAGTAGGCACAGCTAGTGCGTGGACTGTTAGCCAGCGAAAAGTAAAAATTGGGTAAGTATAATTTGACATAGTTACAAGTTAATTAGTTAATTACTATGAACCTTATTTTGCCTCTACCAATTCATCAAGTTGGTTCAGAGCACTAAAACGGTTTGAAAGAAGTGGAGTTTCCTGACGATCTTCCGTAAAGTATTCATTTGGACGCGGACTTCCAAAAACATCATACGCAAGACCAGTACTAACAAAAAGCCAACCCGAAATAAACAATGTTGGAATTGTAATACTATGAATAATCCAGTAACGAATACTTGTAACAATATCAACAATCGGGCGTTCGCCAGTTTGTCCAGACATAAAATTAATGTCCCCTTTAAATAATGGGTGTAAACCCCAACACACACAACGAATTTTAAAATTTACCTGTTTTATAATGATATAAAACAACTTAACAATTAATAAATTAATACTCTAACTTAATTAAGTTTTTGAAAAACTACCAAAGTTCCAAGTGTAATCAGAAAACCAAATGTTGAAAATCTAGCAAGAGTTCGAAAAAACAAATCAATTTTAAAAACTGGTTCATTTGTTATATCTTCCGACAAAATTGCTAGCAAACGGTTATCTTTGATTTTTACAAAAAGAAAAACAAAGATAAGGCCCAGACCACACAAAATATTAATAATTTCAACTACTGACATATTAGTTTAATCGACATGTAAAAATGCGCCGGATTAACGTTTAGAGAATTGAGGTCTCTTACGCGCTTTTTTAAGACCATATTTTTTTCTTTCTTTACGTCGAGCATCAGTTGTCAACAAATTACCAGCACGCAAATTTGTTTTTTCATCAACACCCATTTTACTTGCAGCACGAGCAATAGCAAGTCGAACCGCTTTTGCTTGACTAGTTAGGCCACCTCCTTTTACTGATACATGAGCAGTAAAAAAACCTTTTCTTTGACCCAATGGTGTCAATTCTATTTCATTAGCACTTTGTGTATTTGTTTCAATCCAAGTTGCTGGAAAATAATTTTGTAGTTTTTGAATTTCATTAATGATAATTGGATTATTTTGAAAGTATTCTTTAAAATCCATTCCATTAACAAGAATATCTTGATTGAAACAATTTCCTCGATAAATAAGTGCAGTAGCAACAGACCGTTTATTACGACCAGTTGCTGAAATAAAGGCAATATCGATACCTTCGTAGACAAGATTTGAATTTTGAATACGAAGCCACCCTTCTTTTTTATATTTGTTTTCTTTAATACGAAAATCATCGCTCGGGATTTTCTCAATATCAGCATCGATTTCCGTAAATAGGCTATCATATTTCATTCTAATTTATATATAATGTTTTGTCACAATAATTAATATTATATTGAACCAGGACGCAAACGGCGACCCCCGATTGGCCATATTAGATCAATTATATGTTGAGTACTTATAGTAAGTGCTCGTTGAGGATGAATACTATTATCTGTTAGTATTTCCAAGAAAATATATTCAATCTCTATTTGATTCACTGGATGAGGTTCTATACGAATTGAATAACTTACCCGTTTAACTGGAAAAGAGGTTGGTTTAAGGGACAGAAACGTTGATTGATCTTCAGATGAAATAGTTGGGATAAATGATTTCTTTGTATGATTAATATATTCAAATTTAATAGTCAAATCCAAAACACCACCATCCGCTACACTTGCAATATATTGGTCAGGATTAACTGGCTCGATTCCCTTTGGAAATGTAATATCACTCAATATTACTTTCTTTGGACCTATAACCCGAAGATTTCCAATAAATTTTTGTTCCGAGCTCAATGGGGGAGGTCCAGTAAGGACACATTCTCTTATATTTATAATAATTTCGAGAACTGACTCCCGCACACCGTAAAGAGAAAAAAATTCATGCCTAGCATCTTTAAAACGAACACCTGTCAATGACCATCCTGGTACTCCATCCAACAAACCTCGTCGAAGATTATTGGCTACGGTTGTTGCATGTCCGGGTTCAAATGGGCCAATTCCAAAACGTGTATAACGACGGCAAGGTGACAGTACACGATCAACTAGACATTCAACAGAATAAGTGTACAAATATTTCCTCCTCGTGAAATATAAATTATAGACGTCGACGTTTTGGTGGTCGACATCCATTATGAGGTATACCAGTTACCTCTCTAAACAAAGTAATGGAAAGCCCGGCATTGTGTACAGCACGAATAGAAGCTCGTCGACCTGCTCCGGCACCTTGTACAAATACAGCAACTTTTCTAATTCCTTTATCAAAACAAAGTCGTGCGGCACGGTCAGCAGCTATTTGAGCGGCAAAAGGTGTTCCTTTACGAGCACCTTTAAACCCACAAGCACCTGCCGATGACCAGCACAAAGCATTACCAGCAAGGTCAGTAACAGTTACAATAGTATTATTAATACCAGCATAAATATGTACAATACCTTTTGGTACCTTACGTTGACGTTTACGTCGTTTTATTTGTGTTTTACGAGTTCTTGTAGACATAATTAAGGTTATTTTTGACGTTGCTTAAACTTAGGATTTTTTTTATTAATCACTATAACACGTCCTCGTCGTCTGACAATCTGACAAGATTTTGACATTTTCTTTACTGAGCTTCTTACCTTCATAATAAATATATTTATGTTAAATTAATTATATGTTCGTGATCGTTTTGTTAGTCTAAATACAATACGCCCACGAGTCAAGTCATAGGGACTTAGCTCTACGCGAACACGATCACCTACAACAATACGAATTCTATTTCTTCTAATTTTACCGGAAATATGAGCAAGTACAGTAAACCCATTATCGAGTTCAACATGAAATAGCCCGTTAGACAATGCTTGCTGCACATCTCCTTCTATTGGTACACCACCAATTTTATTATTACTTTGGTTTTTGCTAATAGATGCATTCATTATTATGCAAGTCTAAGCATTATATTCCCAACGGGGCACAAGGCATAGGTTTACCATACACAGCCTAGAACTTCACCTCCAATCTTACTTGATTGTGCTTGATAATTATCAATAATACCTTGTGATGTAGACAACAAAACAAGACCCATACCATCAAGTACACGAGGCAATTCTTTTGAATTTACATATACCCGCAACCCCGGTCGACTAATCCGTTGCAAACCAGTGATTACTGGGTTCCCATCTGATTTATATTTCAAGATAAGTGCTATAAAATTAGAACTATTTGAAGAGTTAATAATAGCTTCAATATATCCCTCACGAAGAAGAATATTAGCTACTTGCATTGTAGTGGAATTACGTGTAATAGCAATTGAATTACGTCCTACAAGCAAACCATTTTGAATCTGAGCTATCATTTCAGAAATGGAATCTGAAGCTACAACTCCACGGTGACGAAGTGTTTTTTTCTTAGTCATTTGTCGTTTTAACGACTCCCTATGTGCACCCCATCCTAAACAACGAATCTATTTTATTAATTACTAAAGGGCATTCCCAATCCTTTCAAAAGTGTCGATGCTATATTATTATTATTAGCAGAAGTAACAATTGAAATATCTAGACCACGAACTTGTTCAACCTTTTCATATTCAATTTCTGGAAACATAAGTTGTTCACCAAGACCAATATTATAATTTCCACGCCCATCAAACCCTTTAGTACTAATACCTTGAAAATCACGAATACGTGGTAGTGCCAAATTGATCAATCGATCCAAAAAAGCATATATTTTTTCACCACGCAAAGTAACTGAAACTCCAACTGGTACATTTTCTCGAATTTTAAAAGAGGCAATTGCTTTTTTGGATCGTGTTACAACCGCACATTGCCCAGTAATTATACTAAGCTCTTCCAAATAATTATCAAGTGCACGTGTATTTTGTGAAGCGTCACCAACACCTCGATTGACTACAATTTTTGTAATTTGTGGAATTTGGTGTGGGTTAAGATCTTCACCCAATTGACCAGACTGGACTAGTTCTGTATAACGTTCTTTTAGTCTTTGAGTCATTTTATTTATTTATTTATATTACAATACTTCTGGTGCAAGTGAAACAATTTTCGTATGATTTTGGTCACGTAGTTCTCGTGCAACCGGTCCGAATACACGTGTTCCACGGGGATTATTTTCTTGGTTTACCAAAACAGCCGCATTTTCATCAAATCGAATACTCATACCATTAATACGTTGTGTTGTCTTTCGTGTTCTAACAACAATTGCTCGAACAACATCAGATTTTTTCACTGGCATATTTGGGTTAGCATCCTTAACAACAGCAATAATTATATCGCCGACATTTGCATACTTTTTTCGTCCACCCAATACACGAATGCACATTACTGAGCGGGCTCCACTATTATCAGCCACTTTTAGATAAGTTTGTGGTTGAATCATAAATTAACCTCCTCATTTGTACTGATAATTCGTGTTTTCACTGGCATTTTATATCCAGCAATACGCATTGCTTCACGAGCGACTTCTGTTTCAACTCCTTTAATTTCGTAAAGGATACGTCCTGGTTTAATAACAGCTACCCAGTATTCAGGAGTACCTTTACCAGAACCCATACGAGTTTCAGCTGCTCTTGCAGTAATTGGCTTGTCCGGAAATACACGAATCCAAACTTGTCCACCTCGTCGGGCACATCGTGAAATAGCACGACGTCCGGCTTCAATTTGTCGTGATGAAATCCAACCTGGTTCCATGGCTTGCAGTGCCAATTCACCAAATGCCACCGAATTACCACGAGACGATTTACCTTTTCGGCGCCCTCGATGATGACGTCGGAACTTGGTGCGTTTAGGGCTAAGCATAAGTTAGTTCAATTCTCTTTCTAGAATATTTAGTAGTATAATTCCTAAATTTTTTCTAGGATAAGGCCATCAGGTGCGCGTTAAATTCGCACGTTGGGATCGTTTTAATATTGATTCAACAGATGGCAGAGTTTATCTTAACATCAAAATTCAAGCTGGTCAAATAAAATTTTAAGTACAAATAAATTTATAATTGGTTTATAAAAAAAAGGTCAAACCCAAAACGATAAAACTATTGTTCCGCATTTGACCTTTTTTTTTATTACAATGAAAAACTTAGAGGATCTGGAAAGAATCTATTTAGTTCAATCAACAGACCAGAAAGAAATCCAAACCAAAGAAAAGCTACAACCGGAGCTGTTGACAAATATTTAGTAAAATTTTCCATAAAATATAAACTTGTTTCAATATGAATTAATACGCCAAGCCCATACTACGAGTAGTTTCAGAACCTAGATAAACACGGACACTTAGAAAATCAGTAGGGCAAGCACTCTCACAACGTTTACAACCTACACAATCCTCAGTACGAGGCGCTGACGCAACTTGATTGGCTTTACAACCGTCCCATGGAACCATTTCTAGTACATCGGTTGGGCAAGCTCGAACACATTGTGTACACCCAATACAAGTGTCATAAATTTTAACTGAATGAGACATAAATAAAATTTTGACGAAATTTTTTAATAGGGGGGGATATCACTACCTTCATTCTATTGTTTTAATTCTGCATGAGGTCACAAATAAAAACCCCTAGCACTTAGCTGTCTTTCCACTGAATCTCTTCAGCAGTATTATAGCCGCCATATCATTTCACAACCTAATTCGGGATGGATAGGTGTGGGTCTAATATACTCTCAGTACTAAGGCAAAAAGAGGGAAAAGTACACCCTCTTAATTAATATCTAAAAAAACTCTTTATAAGTAAAGTCAAACGCAATCGGCCTATTAGTATGTCTTGGCTAGGTAAGAATTTAAATTCTTGGCCTATAATCTCCTTACGGAGGATACACCTCACACCTATAACCAGCTGTTCTTGCTGTGGCCTCATGAGAGCACTCATCTTAGGGTTGGCTTCCTACTTGAGATGCTTTCAGCAGTTATCCAAAAATTAAACAATGTTCCATTACCACACATGGCTACCCAGCGTTTCCCAATGGGATGAGAACTGGTACACCAGCGGTGTGTCCTCCTCGGTCCTCTCGTACAAAAGGAGGATCCCTTCAATGCTCTAACGCCTGCACCGGATATGGACCGAACTGTCTCACGACGTTCTGAACCCAGCTCATGTACCGCTTTCATGGGCGAACAGCCCAACCCTTGGGACGCCCTTCCGCCCCAGGTTGCGATAAGCCGACATCGAGGTGCCAAACCTCCCCGTCGATGTGAACTCTTGGGGGAGATCAGCCTGTTATCCCTAGAGTAACTTTTATCCGTTGAGCGACGGCCCTTCCACACGGTACCGTCGGATCACTAAGACCGACTTTCGTCCCTGCTCGACTTGTAGGTCTTGCAGTCAAGCTCCCTTCTGCCTTTATACTCTACGACTGATTTCCATCCAGCCTGAGGGAACCTTTGTACGCCTCCGTTACTCTTTAGGAGGCGACCGCCCCAGTCAAACTACCCACCTGAGGTTATCAAGTACCCCGCTTCAGGGGTTACCTTTAGGATTTTAACTTATCAAGAGTGGTATCTCATTGATGGCTCAAAAAAAGCCGAAACCTTTTTATCAACGCCTCCCACCTATGCTGCGCAAAATAAGTCCAAACCCAGCCTCAAGTTATAGTAAAGCTTCATAGGGTCTTTCTGTCCAGGTGCAGGTAGTCCGCATCTTCACGGACAAGTCTATTTCACCGAGTCTCTCTCCGAGACAGCGCCCAGATCGTTACGCCTTTCGTGCGGGTCGGAATTTACCCGACAAGGAATTTCGCTACCTTAGGACCGTTATAGTTACGGCCGCCGTTCACCGGGGCTTCGGTCGTTAGCTTCACCTAAGTTAACCAACTTCTTTAACCTTCCGGCACTGGGCAGGCGTCAGCCCCCATACGTTGTCTTACGACTTTGCGGAGACCTGTGTTTTTGATAAACAGTCGCCTGGGCCTGGTCACTGCGACCTACTCTCGTAGGTACCCCTTCTCCCGAAGTTACGGGGCCATTTTGCCGAGTTCCTTAGAGAGAGTTATCTCGCACCCCTTAGTATTCTCTACTTACCCACCTGTGTCGGTTCTGGGTACAGGTACATAAAGATTTCTGGCGCTTTCGCCAAAGCAGTACAGGCTTTTCTAGAGAATAAAATAAAAATTTTCAAAGTTAATTTGATTACTGGTATTTTTTCGTCCACCAATCTTATTAATCTTAATTAGAACAACCCTATTGTCTAATTTTTTAGTTTACTCTGTCCCCTGGTGCCAATTTTTATGTAGTGCAGGAATATTGACCTGCTTTCCATCGATTACGCCTTTCGGCCTTATCTTAGGTCCTGACTCACCCCCCCCCGGACGAGCCTTGTGGGGGAACCCTTAGGTTTTCGGGGCACTGGATTCTCACCAGTGTATTCGTTACTCAAGCCAACATTCTCACTTCTGTTTCGTCCATCAAAACTCACGTTTCAACTTCACCCTATAACAGAACGCTCTCCTACCGATTCTTTATTATAAAGAATCCCATAGCTTCGGCAGATTACTTAGTCCCGTGCATTTTCGGCGCGGAGACGCTAGACCAGTGAGCTGTTACGCACTCTTTCAAGGATGGCTGCTTCTAGGCAAACCTTCTGGTTGTTTACGCATCTCTACCTCCTTTATCACTTAGTAATCATTTAGGGGCCTTAGCTGATGGTCTGGGCTGTTTCCCTTTCGACAACGGAGCTTATCCCCCGTAGTCTCACTGATTAATAGAAAGCTTGTACAGTATTCTTAGTTTGCTACGATTTGGTATCGCTCTCGCAACCCGCACCGAAACAGTG
>Ga0099800_1013_pt1:0-5000 | contig 69541 bp, 63 predicted proteins | sample Uncmet6_SortRC_1_FD_89868 | JGI IMG/M metagenome (GOLD analysis project Ga0099800, IMG submission 89868) | Marine eukaryotic communities from CALCOFI LINE 67, Pacific Ocean - CN11_C50_N6_SortRC_1 | ecosystem: Environmental > Aquatic > Marine > Oceanic | place: Pacific Ocean: Monterey Bay... | reverse complement strand
GTCGTTCTTTTTTACGGGAATTATCTTGGTCAGATGTATTTTGCCCGCTTTCATTAGATTTTAGTATTTTTCGCGATTTAGTTTTTGATTTTTTCTGTTTACGGCCACCAAAAGTACTAGTCAACTTTTTATATATTGGATTTGAATTAGTTTTATTTTCAAATTGCCAATCAGCATAACTTGGAGAAATTGAACTACGTACACGGCGTCGACCAAATGCCTTCGGAATACTTTGTGATTTAAAATCTGAATGCGTTTGAAACAAATATGGATTAGGGTGTCCAAAACGAACTACACGTAGACCCTTTGTTTTTCGTGTTCGACCCCATTTTTTATGAGATGTGTTAATTTCTCGTTCTCCAACTATTTCTTGATACATTGCCCAGCGTTTAACATCTTTTGCAATACGTTGAGTTTTAAACGAACCAAGTAGTGAAGGGCTAGTTCGAGTTAGGTTACTTTTCACTGGTTTAATTTGACTTGATGGTTCATAATTTATTCCCAAAAGAGAAATAAAACCATTATAAGGTTGCAAATTAGCGTATGGTAGAATACGTGAATTCAATCGATTTTTGTGTTTAAACCATTCTTTTCGCTTTATACTATTATCTGATTTATTGTGAATTTGATCAATAGAATATGGTTCATAAATGCTGGGTGAACGAAGTTTCGTACCCAACAAACTAAAATTACTAGTGATTGGGTTAAATAGGCGTCTTTGTGAAATAGCTGAATTATAGAGATTCAACTTATCTTTAATCGGATATATCGGATTAATTTGAACCTGTTCATTCCAATTTGAGTTAGGCAACAAATTTATTTCTTGTTTAAGATTTTCTTTATGCAAATATACCAAATCACGGTTAATTTGCAAATATCGATTATAACGCAACAAATTGGGACTAATTGCTTTAATTTCTCGTTCTAGTTGACGAGCATGTTGCAATCTATCTCCTTGTGTCAATTTATCAAGACCCCAAGACCAATTTGCTTGTTTACGGGGTCGCAAAATACTTTTTGCTTCCAAATTAATAAGATTTTGGCTATTTTTTTGTTGTTTTTTTATTGCCATCAAATTAAAAATGGTCTCCGAAGTGGATCCAACCAGTTGTGGATGAACACGACTTAGTATCCAAATTATCTGTTCTTCTGATGGTGCCGCTGTCCACGGTTCAAATCGTGATTTCACGAATGAACGTTCAACCCACTGGTCATGAAGCTTATTAAATTTTGATTTTTGAATTCTACTTAGTTCTTGTATTTCACGGCGGAGACTTATTTGTGCATTTAGTTGATTTGATCTATTTTTTAGTGTAATCTTTTCGTCTACATCAGAATAAATACCTATATAATTAGCTGTTTCTAGGTTTTTTGAACGTAGTGGAATTTTTTTATCAAAATAATTCTGTTGGTATTCAAGCCATTTTATTGTCGCCCAGGTGTGGTTTAGTTCAGGCAACGGATCGTTACCCAATTTTCTACCAGATGCTTGATAAAATGATGATTTCAATTCTTTTTTGAGTTTAAATTTTGCACTATTATCTTGGAAAGCAATTCCTTGTTGTTGGAATCCTACTATTAGCCCAGACTTAGTTGTTGAAGTATTATCACTTGAGCCTACAATTGATTCAATATTATTTTCTCGTCTTTCATTCACAGGGAGAGCTTCAATACTCGCACGAAAAGATTTGGATGTTTGAAATGACAAATTATTTATCCCTGGATTATATTGTTCGGACAAAGCCAAACCTTTTTTAGACGCAAGTAGTTTAAAGCTTGGTGGACTTTTATATACCAAAAGCTGACGAAGTAGTTCCACTGTATTAAATCGACTAGCATAAATAAAATAACCTCGATTTTTACGTTTTGTACTTGATCTTAGGATCAACCAATTACGGCGAATTCGGTGTTCTCGACCAATTATCCATCGGCGGATACCTCGACTTGCCTGCCCAGATGGAAGTGACCCTTCAAATAGCAATTTTTGTCCAGGTATTGCTCTATTACCTATAAATCCAAATTTTTGAATCAGCAAAAATACTTTACTAGATAGTACTACAACTATAATTTGATACAACAACCCATAAATAAGTCTAAATGGAAAAAGAATAAAATTAATAACTTGAATATTTGAAAATTGACCAAAAATATTTGTTGAATTTTTCAAATCTTTTTTCAATGTTCGTTTATTCCATGTTTTTGAATTTGTATTCAAAACGGGATTGTTCTTCTCATCAAATGCGCGTTGTACAAGTGATCTATTTGGGGCAAAGAAATTCCTTTTATTCAATTGGGAATCAAAAAATTTTGTTCGCAATGTATCACCACGTACAGGACCTCCTATTTTTGGTTTAGGAAATGTTCGTGAACGGTTTTCAATTATAATTTCATTCAGTGGTTTATTAGTTATTGTTGAAATCCCTTCGGTATTATTTTGATTAACCGAGACTTTAATTGTTTTTCCAAAGAACTTTTTAATGAATTTAATTCCACGGGACTTCCATCCAGTGAACCAAGGTGATTTATAAATGCGGAATTTTCTCAAATTTGTTTGATCACTCTGGTGTCGTGCTTTTTGATCAATACTACTTAGTATATACGTTCGGTAGGCGGTTTTATCCAAAAGTATCTCAGCCGGAAAATTACTCAACGAGGGAAAACGTTTAGTACCAGGACCAAACCCAATATCCAAGAAATTTCCTATTATTCTCCAATTATGTGTTCTACGTTTAATACTTTTTTGACCAATTGGAAACTTTCGTGTTTTAAAAATAACGAGACTACGGTTCCACAATCCTGGTGGTATAATTCCAACCTTTTTTTGTTTCGTCAAACTTGAAACAACATTAGCTTGCGAACCACGAACCAACCATCCCAATTCATTTGATAGTTTTGCAGATTCATATGGTGCCAAATTCAATGGTTGTGAAGCAAGATACAATGATGAATAGTATGGTAGACTTACAAAACTAGAAATTAGTAGTGAAAGCGTAAGAATGCGTGAAACTTGAATACCTCTTGTATACCCATATGTGGAATAAAATCGTATTGGGATACTAAATTTGATTGTCAACAAACTAGCCAATATTGAATTTAGTATAATTCCACATACGATGAGTCCAACACCAAAACCAGTAGTGTAAATAATATTCGATGTTAGACCACTAAAACCTTCACCTGGAAATACATTTGTTCCGATTACAAGGTTATTTAGGTATGGTATAGTGTTCGTCTGTTCAAAAGCACCCAATATTAGTCCTTGTGCAATCGATTGCACAAGGATTTGCCGGTCAAAGGAATTATTTGGGTGAACACGGTCCACAGGGCTACCATATATTGGAATCAATTGTTGCAATTGGCTAATTAGACAGAAACTACCAAAAATAAACCAAATTGGATAAATTGATCTTATAAGGTGAAGACTTGGTGCAATACCAAAAACTGTACTTGTTATAAAAGTAAATTGTGTTAGACAGACTCCAATTAGTGTTGCACTACCCAACCATGGTCCTCGAACAATCCATTGGCGTAGCGCTAGCAAACGTGCTGGCGAACTTGGTAGACTAATTAGGGACGATGTTATTAGCCCTTGAATGAGAATTGATGCATAGGAAAGTTTTGATTCTTCTAGTGGAATGGAATACTCAAAATCTCCATTTGCTATTGATACAAAATTATTTGGGTTAAAAGGTATAATAACGGAAAACGAGGCAAGATCAGAAACCCATTTAAATTGAAAAAGATAAAAAATAAATTCAATTAGTGATGAGCTTAGATCTTCCAAGCTATGCAAAAATACCCAACTTACTGAATTCAAAGCAGGCGTATTTGCAAAAAGAGTATTCAACAAATTAGACATTATATGTTATTGATTCCTAATTTTGATCTTGATCCTCACCAGTATTTGAATCTGTTGCCACTGGAATAACCAGGCGTGGTGGGTTTGAACTTAGTAGAGCTTTAGCTAGACTGAAAGCTTTTGCTGATTGTTGACGACCTTGTGCTTTCCAAACAGCACGGCGTGCGCGCTTACGTGATTTTGAGCATCGTTTTTTTGGTGTAGCCATAGTTAGAACCTCAATTGAAAATGATTAAGTTTTATTAATAAAAAATGTAAACGTTGGCTATAGATTTTTACTCTTTAAAATTACCAACATCGGAGAGAGAGGGATTCGAACCCTCGGTAGCTTGCGCTACGCCGGTTTTCAAAACCGGTACATTACGACCACTCTGACACCTCTCCTAAATAGATATATTTATAAAGAATGTTAACATTAAACATTTTTGATTGTCAAGTTTTTACAAAAAATTGGTTTGATAGAGTTGCATGTAAATTCATTAGGGATATAATAATATATACTAGTGTTATTTAAACTAACTATAAATATGTTATTCGTAAAAAACTAAAAAATTTAATATATGCCAAGAACACAACGAAATGATAATTTTATTGATAAAACCTTTGGAGTTGTTGCTGATATCATGCTCCAAGTTATTCCAACAACAAAGCAAGAAAAAGAAGCTTTTGCTTATTACCGTGATGGCCTATCAGCACAAGCAGAAGGTGAATATGCAGAAGCTTTGCAAAGTTACTATCAAGCTCTACGTTTGGAAGCAGATGCTTATGACCGTGGTTTTATTTTGTATAATATTGGTTTGATTCATACGAGTAATGGAGACCACAATCGAGCTCTTGATTACTATTATCAAGCCCTTGAACGAAATCCATTTATACCACAGGCTCTAAATAATATTGCTGTTATTTATCACTATCGAGGAGAACAAGCACGAACTTTGGGTCAATCTGAGGTAGCACGAGCTCTATTTAATCGCGCCGCCGATTATTGGTTGGAAGCTCTACGTATTGACCCTCTAAATTATATTGAAGCACGGAATTGGTTGAAAACTACGGGCCGTCTAATAGTAGATGATTAATATTGATCTTGGGCCTGTAGCTCAGTGGATTAGAGTTTACGTTTCCGACACGTAAGGCCGGGGGT
>Ga0099800_1012_pt1 | contig 69957 bp, 72 predicted proteins | sample Uncmet6_SortRC_1_FD_89868 | JGI IMG/M metagenome (GOLD analysis project Ga0099800, IMG submission 89868) | Marine eukaryotic communities from CALCOFI LINE 67, Pacific Ocean - CN11_C50_N6_SortRC_1 | ecosystem: Environmental > Aquatic > Marine > Oceanic | place: Pacific Ocean: Monterey Bay... | reverse complement strand
TCTTCATGTTTCACTTTCGCCACCAGCTTCGTTACTAAGAGACCCACCAATAGAGTATTTCTGTTTGACAAACTCTTTGAAGTCAGTCTCTTGTAATATTTGCACCCAGAATTCGGGATGTAAGGTATCTTTTGCTCTATATTTGGATGGTAAGAGTTCTCCACTATCTCTGTCAACAATGCTATACCACCCAGTACTAGGACTGCGGATATAACCACCTGCGATAGCGACATTGAGGAGTCCACTATGAGAAAGCAGACCACCATCCCAAGTAACAGTAATAGGGATTTTAGACTTTTCTTTGACATATCTAGATTTCTCCACATTAATTATGAAATGATATCCTTCGATCTCAGTGCCTTTCTTTTCCTGTTGGCGACCAATGATCCAGATGTTATCTGCAGAATAGTACAGACCTGTACCACCACCGACTATATCTTTAGGAAACAATCCAATTTCTTTGTACGTGTGGTTTACTGCAATCATAGGAATGTTCTTCATTGCAAGGTACGGCGTACACATGCGGAACAAACCTTTCAAGGATTTTGCACGAGACATATCTGCAACTGACTTCTCATTGATTGCATCTTCTAATTCTTTCTTGGATGCTAGATTACCAATAGAGTCAATTACAACACATACACGTTCATCACGATCAAGAGCGTCAAGTTGATTTACTAGATCGAACTTGAGTTCTTCTACATTTGTGATGGGTGTGTGTAGTACACGTGAGGGATCGATATCATACTGTTCGAAGTACGATTGTGGTGACCCAAACTCAGAGTCATAAAATAAGATAACTGACTCTGGATATTTTTTGAGATAAGCACTCGCCATGATTAAAGCGAATGATGTCTTGAAATGTTTTGATTGCCCTGCAAGTATTGTAAGGCCAGGCGCAAGACCACCATCGATTGATCCAGACAAGGCAACGTTCATCATTGGAACGTGGGTTGGAACCATATCTTTTTCATTAAAAAATTTAGACTCAGAAAGAATAGCTGTGTGATCCAACTTACTATTCTTTTTGAGTTTATCCATTATTGACATTAATTACTCCTTTAACACAATTATAACACATAATAAAACGGATGTAAAGTCTATTCTTTGGATTCCTCTTGATCTTCTTTTTTATTCGCTTCCCGATTCATTCTCAGTATACTCTCGTAATATCTTTCTTGTTTCATCTCCACCCTCCTTTAGTCTCACTCTTTTTCTTAGATCAGATGATGAGAACCTATGTTCTCTATTATTAAAATAAAGTTGAATGCCTAATCTACGACACTCATCCTTACCAGTAAAATCCTTGTCACGATATTCCGATCCAAGGATTCTAAGGTTTATTGGATACATCTGTATGATGTCCAACAAGTCTTCTTCGTATTGGTACACCAGTATTTCATCCACATACTTTACTGCAGACAGTTGTGCATATCGTTCTACGATAGATTGTACTGGTGAGTTTTTATCTGGTCTATCAATAGACGGATCTATTTGTAATGCACAGATAAGATAGTCACACTGTGACTTAGCCTCTCTTAACATTGCAATATGACCTGCATGTAGCAAGTCAAATGTAGACGCAGTTAGTCCAGTCTTCATTAGAACCCTATACCGTCTCTCATGTAGTATTGATGAAACAATGCTTCACCACCCTTGACTGTTCGTTGATACAACTCTTCAAGACTTATGTTGTGAAACTTTGCTACTTTTTTTTCCAATTCTTCAGTTGACATTATAATACCTCTTATACCATTCTATAAATTTTGCTACACCAACTTCAATAGGTGTTTCTGATTTGTATCCCAATGCTTGTAACTTACTTGTATCTGACCAAGTCGCCTGCGTATCTGCAGGATGCTTCGGGACAAAATTCTTTATTGCTTTTCGTTGCAATTGAAACTCTATGTTCTCAACAAACTCCATGAGAGGAACTTGTCTACCGTTACCAATATTGTATATGTCTTTAACAACCATAGAACTCTTTATATAATCTATAATAATATTAATACCGTTTACAATATCATCGACATATGTGAAATCACGAATCATGTCTCCATTGTTAAACAGATCGATAGGTTCATTTTTAATAATCTTATTAGTGAAGTCAAAGAGTGCCATGTCTGGTCTACCCCAAGGCCCATATACAGTGAAGAACCGTAGACCAATCGCCGCAGGTATGTCACTTGCCATAAACTGAGATTCGTTACACAGTTTACTATAACCATATGGGTTAAGTGGATACCCGACTTTCTCATCTTCCTTCCATGGTAACTCATTGCCTGCCATTACACATGAGGTAGATGCATAGATAACTTTTTCTACTCCATGTTCATTACATGCTTCTATCAGATTGTGAGTACCAACAATATTATTTTGAATATAATCATCTGGGAAGTCGAGTGAGTTACGCACACCTGCATACGCGGCAAGGTGTATAACTATCTCTGGTTTTTTCTCACCAAACCATTCGATCAACTTATCTTTGTTCTTTAAGTCTAATTGATCAACTTCGATACCGTCAGTCATGTTGAGTTCTTCTGCACGTGCCTGTTTTAGTTTAGGATCGTAGTAGTCATTGAACGAGTCAAACCCCACAACATCGTGACCCTCATCAACAAGTTTGTTTGTTAGGTGAAACCCAATAAAACCTGCAATACCTGTAATAGCAATACGAGACATAATCTTCCCTTCTAATATATTATATCATAATTTGTTTCTAATGTAAACAACATTCTGTTCTTTTTCTCTATCATCTAATACATATTCAGAACGATACTTATTATTTTCTTCGATAACTAAATCAAGAAGTGAGAAGTCTCCTTCGGCAAATCTAGAGAATGCATTTGTATCCTTTGGAAAACATGCACCACCGTAACCCTTCCTACCATCAGGGCCTGGCACTGTCATGTGACTATTACCAATACGTCTATCTGTAATCAATGCATTCATCACAGCGTTATACTTGACGTTATGTTTATCACAAAGATCTGAGAATTGATTAAACCATAATACCTTTGATGCGAGAAAAGAGTTTATCCCATACTTGACAAACGATGCTTCTGCAGGTGTCAAGTAGTATGACCTTGTTGTTGTATCTTTACATCTACTGTGATCTAAGTAGAACTGGTACAAGTAATGACAATGTGTTTTATCACCACCAAACACATGCATGGGTGGATTGACAAAATCTTCTAGTGCATTCTGTTCTGTGAGAAACTCTGGATTGTAAACAACCATGTTATTCTCTTCGTGTAGTTTAGTAACTATGTCTGGTGTTACTGTAGACTTAATAGCAATGACACAGTTCTTAGACTTTAGTTGACCAACGACTTCTTCTACAATAGATGAGTCGATCTTACCGTCAGATCCAAAAGGTGTAGGAACACAGACAAACGCAAGATCTATCTTTACGTCCTTGATTGTCTCCATACCTTTATTGTATATCGGATCTAAAATGTATTGATTTACGCTTGATGTATTGAATCCATACTCTACTGCCTTACCAACATAACCATGACCAACAATGGCAACATTCACTTTATCCATCAGCATCCTCTCCAACGTAAAAACAACTTAGTGCTTGATTATTATTTGTTATCAGTACTACTGCTTCTTTCAATGATATCTGACAAACTTTATCGGTATCATATGTACCGATGTGATAGTAGTCTACTTTTTGGTTTGCTTCAAGTGCTAACCATACTAGAACCCACATTTAAATATTCCTTTACTCTGTTCTCTGGTGTGCATATTATATTTACTACAGGATCATTGAACCCTGCGATTGCAATCACTTCTACTGCGATTGTAGGATAATTCTCTTTGGTAGTTACATACTCAAAACAAGCATCTTCGTGTTCGAACTCTTGCATTGGTATTGTGAAAGGTTCACCCTTCGTTAGTAAAACTAATATCAACCATTTCATTTCTTAATACTTTCTTAATCACATCTTCGCGCACACAATTTACAGCCTCTATAGGCAAAGGTGCTCCATACTCAAGTAAGAGTTTTTGTAGGACTGCATCCCTAGATTGGATTAGAGTAATCATACATTCTTCTCTTGTATCAAACTTAGGTTCTTGAAATACGAAAATATCACCTGCCAGTGTATTAAAAATTATTACTATCAACCATTTCATTTGAATCTCTTATGCATTATGATTGCCATCGCAATCATCATAATTGGATAACCATATACAACTATGAAGTATAACCATGTCACTCGTGTTCGCCACCGTTTCCACGTATATTGTAATTTTGTGGTGCACTATATTTTTCTGCACTGTCATATACTATAGCAGTAATAAAAACACCAAATACTACTAACAAGTGTCCACCTGCAGATACTCCAAATGCATACGGATTATTTATTATTGCTGCAAAGATACCACTCCACATGATAGATAATATTGAAAAGACCATCAATCCTAACTGGGGTGGAAGGCCACGAAGAGGAGAGTTCTTTATAGTCATTATACTTTTCCACGCATCTTTTGCACCTAGAAGAGTTCTTGCCCATCCTATGGGTTCTACTTTATTACTCATTTGTTTTCCTTTGTGTTAAGATTAGTAGGATCGTATTGCTCACCATTATATTTAGAACCTGTTGCATTAGGCCCTTTCTCTACACCATTGTTGCATCCTACGACAACTACTACTAAGAAGAATATGATTATATATACAACTTTCTTTGTCCAATCCATAAACATTTCAAAAGTTTTTTCTGCTTCCAACTGTGCGGATTCTCTAGGGTCTGTCATTATCCTAATACCGATCTAAAAAAGTTTATTGTATTTGTGAAACACGGCATGATATTTAAATTACAATATCTAGCATACTCATCTAGTCCTACCATAATCATAAGCATTATTATAGGAACACCTATCATAAACAAAGCAATGATAAGGAATGCCCAACCCAAACCTTTTGTTGTGCAATACTCGTGAGGTTCTTCTTTTTGCATTCCCATGAAGTCACCTGCAGAGGTGAATATAAGATCTTGCATTTCGTCATTGTAATCTTGTTTTTTACTCATTAACCATTCCTATAAACATATTCAAGTGCACGATCAGCCTCCTTGTCCAGAGGACGGTTCTCGTACCAATTACCAGTTTCCATATCTAGTTCTCTACACAGTTTAGATATTTCTTGTGCAGTGATCGGATATTGTTTCTTTATCGCATTACCTGCAATTGCGACCATGATCTGATACATCTTGTGATACCAACCAGTGTTAGTAATTAGTCTATATTCAGATCCTAGTTTCTTCGGAAAGAACGGACAGTCTTTATAAGATGTCCAGTGAATGTTAGTATTGTCTAGTCTTTGTTTCTTATGCCTTAGATATTCTTGTTTTATATCTTCGGGTAATCTATCGAAAAAATTATTTAAATTAGATTTCTCTACATACGGATGTTTGAACATAAGTTCATCTGGATCTATATCCACACCAGTATTATCAAAAATAAAGTTGAAAGCCCCAGAGTACGTACTAGGGATATAATACATCCGTGAATAATCCTTAGTTTGTTTATCTCCAATCGAATTGAGTTCGGTGTTGAGTGCGTACCAGAAATGTTTAATAGAGTCCGATCCAACTCTTTTTGTAAGTGGAAACACCAAGCGAAACTTTGGAAAATCTTCTCGACTGCTAGCAGTACTGTAACAGATATAAGTGTACCTACTATCCAACTCATTCTTTAGGTCTCCTTCGAAGTTGTGTTCATCTACGTCTACTGCACACCAACCACCCCAATCTACTACGTTTACATTCTTACGAGTTGTATTGGGTTGGTAGGTCGCAGGAGAAATCAAGTTTGCATCTTCTTTAGACGCTAGTGGTTGTTTAGATAATTGATAGAATAAACTTTTGAACTCCGACCAGTTGTCAAAGTCCATTCTACGATGTGTCTTGTTATCGTATCTATTCTTAAATATAGTTAGTGAGTACATGTATCACCTTATAATATCAATTTGACTGTCCTCAGTCCATACCTCAAGATCTTTTCTTAGTCTGTCTTCTTCTTTTAATTTTTTATATCTTTTAGTGGCAAGTTTCTTCCACCATTCTATAAGTTGATCTTGACCGTACCTGTCGAAGTTTGGCGCTTCAACTATCTTATCAGTTTTACCATTTACAATGTCAATATAGTTTTCAATACCATAGTTAGACACATAATATCTTTTCTGTTCTGTCAACTGTTTTGCATTGTCAATTGTTAGTTTAAACTTTGCAAGGTCTTCACCCTTCAAAGATCTTTTTAACAGTCCAATAATAGCATTAGTCATTTTTAGTTTTCTACTTGATGCACCTTCTGGTACTAGTTCGCCTTTACCAAATACATCCTCAACATACTTGACAAGATTAAGATATGGTTCACCGTTAAGCATAGGGATAAAATCAGAGATTGTCAAGCCCCTATTTCTTAACATAGGTTTCATACCATCATACTGAGACGCAGACTTTGAGTTACCATATAGACTTGTAGTCTCAAACATACACAAGTTCATGTCATATTTTTTGTTGAGTTTTTCTCTCACTTCATGAGAACAACACAAAGCGGCAAGAAGTTTACCACCAAGATAATTATACCCAAAAGGTTGACAAGGAACTATAACAAACCCCATGACAGTTGTTTTGTTAAATATGGTAAGTTCTGGAACTTGACCTAACAAATCATTACGAGGTTTACAGTTTATAACTGGAGAACCAAGTCGAATAAATCCAACATACTTATTTGTATTCATTTCTTTGACTGCAAGTTTTACAGTCTTGCCAGGGATACTCACCATATTACTATGACTTGATATCATGTTGATAGAAGTGTCCCAGATAAAATTACTAGGTTCTACTACTTGCAAATCCATATCTTCTGGTGACATAGAAAAGTCATCAAACATATCATCGTCCAGACCCATGCCTGGCAATGAAGTTGGAACACCTTTTATTTGTGCAAGTTTTTGATCACGCATATATTGATCAATTCTTGAGAACTGACCAAAGTAATCATTAAAGATACCTGCACAAAATTGTGCTTGCTCTGTATTCAATGTATTCATAATGTTATTATACCAGAAAACTTTACAGTTGTAAAGTCTTTTTTAGATCTGGTTCAGAATAATTTGGGCCTTTGAGAACCTTACCATCCTCACGATAGATAGGTTTACCATCCTCTCCCAACTTAGACATATTGGATCTTTGGACTTCTCTGAAACATGCATCAAGGTCAAGACCAAAAGCATGACCTGCACCATAGGTTACATATAATATATCAGTAAGTGCGTCTGCGATTTCAACAAAATCTTTATTAGCAATTGCTTCTTCTAGTTCACCAAGTTCTTCTGCAATAAGTTCTAATCTAAGTTTAGAAGTTTCATCATCTGGTAACTCTGGTTCTCTCTTCACTTCTTGACCAAACGTTTCCATAAAAATTCTTACTTTATCAAAGTTCGTCTCGCGTATCATTTCATTTCTCCTACAGATTCTCTAACTATATCGTTGTGATTAAATTCTGCCCAGTACAATTCGTATGCAATACCACTTTCCAAACATTCAAATTGATGGTAGAGTCCAGGCTTCACTTTATGGTAATCACCCATGTTTAGGATTGTAATATCACAAAGGTCATAATCTCTCTGCCAAGTTCGGATTAACATCTTACCAGATTCTACATAGAACCCATTCCATTTATATCTGTGTAGGTGTTTAGAACAAACCCCACCCTTTTCCATTTCAATACGATGGAACTCCAGTGCACCATTTGCTTCTATAAGTTCTGTCGTACCCCATACTTTACCAGCCTTCATGCGAAAAAATCCTCTAGTGTTTGTTGTTCTTCTACTGACCAATTGACCGCGTCTAGTATCATTTTCAATGGTTCAATAAAAGTCTTTTCAAATTGTTTGTCATAATCTATAAATCTTCCCAGACCAAACTCTTGTGGAACCACATCTGGAAATGAGATTATGTTTTCTTTGATTGTGTTAGGCATCTTCAAGTAACAGAACTTGATACGACTACCATTCTCAATCGGTTCGTACTTGTTGGTGAGTTTATATTCCTTCAAGTACTTATTATATAGTAGAGACCCACGAACATGTATGGGTGTCCCCTTTTTGTATATTTGTTTACGATCACTCCAGTCTGTTATATTAGACACACCACGTGGAAATGCAATAGACTCTGGTGGTAACTGTTTAAACTCTGATTTGAATTGTTGGATGAAGTCCTGCGTTTCTTTCTCAGTAGACGATATAATAATCTTGAACGCCTCTTTGAATTTGTCACGGACAACTTGTGGTGTGGAAGATTTGATTGCTTCGATACCCATCATCTTTAGTTTGGGTTCATCGTATTGCACACCTTCAGAGTTATGCACATTGAGAATGTATCTCTTCTTTGCAGTCCATATACCACGATCTGCAATAACCTCACGTGCCATTTCCATTCTAGGTTTGTGACAGTTCATCTTGTGAAACAAATCATCAAAAGATTTTGCGAGTTTAGGTTCGAAGTGATCTCTACAAATTTTGTCTAAGAACTTAACAGGATCGTTAGGATTAAGTTGCCGTACAAGAGCAGACATGTTAATATAAACAGAGTCGGTATCGATAGCCAGTACATAATCTTCCTCAGTCTTTAATATTTTATTCATTTCGTTGTTGATTGTTTTCTCTGCCCATTGGATAACCATCTGACCAGTGAGAGTCACACCCTCTGCAATACGTAGATCATAATACTTGAAGTACCTGTTACCCATCGCACCATACAAAGAGTTCATCAAGATCTTAATCGCCATCTGTTGATTGTGGAGAGTGTTTATCTCTTTTTCTAATTCAAATGTTTTTTCTTTCTGATATGATTGTTCTGCAGATAACATTTGTTTCTTGACAGAACTACGTTCATCATAGTAGTCAATAATAATATTTGGAATCACACCATCGATCTTCTTACTATAGATAGATCCGTTTGATGCAACTGCATTGTTTCTTTCTCTCTGTGCAGGATGTATAGGATCTACACCATCAAAGGCTTTGAGATAATGATCAACACCACTAGGTAGATTATCTGGTGGACTCTTCAGTAGAGTTTCTGGTGACATGTTCCATTGCACAATAATGTTTGGGTACAGTGAGTTCAAGTCAAACGACACAACCCAGTCGTGTGCACCTGTCTGTGGGTTCTTCACGTAACCACCTGCAAACTCACTCTTCTCGTGCTCTATCTTGAATGCAGATGGAACAACTTTCATGTTGTTGAGTTTACGATGGATGATAGATTCCCAGATACCTGTAGTACCAAACGCATCCTGATAGTTCACACCACCTTTATATGCAATAGTCATACCCAGTGTAATGAGTCCCATCTTTTCTTCAAGACGATCAACCAACTGCACATCTTTCATGTTATAGTCGATGTACTTTTGGAAATCATCTTTGTACAAGTTCTTCAATGAACCAGATTCTTCGTAAGACAGTTTCTTCTCACCGAGCACAACATGACCAATGTGATCAAGTTTGTATGACTCTTGTTTACCATACGAGTAACCAAACTTCTGAAACAACTCAAGGTAATCCATAGTTTGGATGCCTTTGATGTCGTAGGTCATTTCTTCTTTGTTGAGTCTTCGTATCTTGCGTTGATCTATCAGACCCCATGGTGAAAACTGTCTGACCATATCAACACCACAAACGCGATTGATACGATTAACCAAATAGGGGATATCAAAGAACCGAACATTCCAACCAGTGATAACGTCTGGTAAGTTTTCTTCCTGTCTCCAGTGATTTACAAATCGAGCGAGTAGTTCTGGTTCTGACTCACACTTGACATAGTTGACTGGTTTGATCAGAGCCTTCTCTGTGTCGTAATCTTGTAGACCCCACACATGATAGATCCCATCAATATTATTCTTAATAGTTATTGCAAGTACTCTTTGGTCTGCAACTGCTACTTTAGGAAATCCACCTTCATACTCAGTCTCAATGTCAATAGTGGTAACGTTGATCTTATCACGATCAAACCGAATATCTTTTGGGAACTTGCGTGTGACATACTGGTGTAAGTAGTTGTTCGTTCCATAGACTTGGAAACCAGTGACATGTTGGTATTGTTCCAACCAATCACGTGCTTCTCTCATAGAGTCGAAATCTACTTCACCTATATGATTACCGTCCAAACCACGCCATCCAGTTTCAGTCTTGGATGGTACAAAGAATTTTGGTTTGAACTTTTCTTTCTTAAAAACTTTTTTACCGAGATCGTCATAACCTCGGTAAAGAATGTAGTTTGAATATCTTGCAACATTGGTATAAAACATATATGTATTATATCACAGTTTCAAAATGTTGTCAAGACAGATTCTCACTATTGTTATGTGTGGGTGGAGGCGGTGTTGGGTGATTGTCACCTTCGAATGTTTTACCAAAATTCTTTAAAGAATTATCCTGCATAATATTCATTCTAGCAACAGTATTATCTGTGGTGAATGCATCGTTTTGTTCTGCACGATCTAGTCTTTCCATTGTATATGAAACAATAACCTGATCATGTGGTGTTTTCCCAAAGTATATTTCTTGTGGTTTACTGTGTAATGCCGCTAGACATGCGAGTGATTCTTCAGATCCTGCAACCATGGCATTATCAAATACCACCATGTCGATACCTTGTGGTAAGTTATCTCCATCTATTGCAGTCCACATTGCATCCGCATTGTTACTCGAATTCCATTCATGTTCATCTACAGTTTTTACACAATGTGCTTTATTTACTGATGTCATTTAACCCTCCAGTAGTTTTTCAAATGTCATTGGCCCTGCGACTCCGTCTGGTGTGAGACCATTGTCCGTTTGCCAAAGTTTTAGTGCACGTTCAGTACCTCTACCGAATACACCGTCTCCGTCTAGTCCAAGTGCTTCCTGCATCATAGCAACACCTTCACCACGTGAACCTCTTCGTAATACACCAATATCATCTAAGATATCATCATCATCGTCTTCGTCTTCCTGTAAGACTTCAAACGACATACCCAGAACTTTCATCGCATTGATGTATCTTTTCTGTCTATCTTCTAGACCAATAGATCCACCATTGATCTTCTTAGTCATTAGTTTTACATTGTCACCGTCTGCAATATCGTTTAGATTATTCGTATCCCAGAACCAACATGCACTTTGTATTGAACCGTTAAAAGACTGGACATACTCTGCCGCTTCTTCTGCAGTCATGTCAATTGAGTCTCCAAACTTAGTGTAGTTGTCCCTACCTGTCAATTGCTTCAGTCCACGGCCTCGGAACAACCATCCATCACCTTCATAAATATTTCCCATTTTATACTTACGGAACTCATCCATGTAAACGTAGTTCGCAATCATTTCTGGTTGACGATGATATTCATCTGCGTCACGTTTAGGTGCATCACCAAAATATCTTCCAAATACTGCACGTAGAGCCTTTGCACTATAGTTTAGATTCTCTTCTAAACGTTTGAAATTTGCGCTCTCATGTGCACATTGAGATAAAAAGTGTGCTACCCTACGTTCTGCAGTAATACCGTACATGGGTAGTATTTCGTGTAATGCAGCGTACCATTCACCAACTTGTTTGTTGCCATGGATTATCTCTGCAAGGTGATCTTCCGTAAAATCAAAATCAAAACTCATAAACTATCCTTCTTCTTTAAAGTATTTATCCAACATTTCTAACCGTTCATTGGCATGACCCATAGTAGATAGTTCTTTTTGTATTGCTTCAACTACGTCACTATGTTCACCTATACCTGCGGCATTTCTCATGTAGACCATTATATTGGTCTTTGCTACTTCTAATTCACCTTCAGCGTGCATTCTACACGCCTTAACTAATTGTTGACTAAACTTAGTGGTCATGCAGATTCTCCAATAATTCACTAAATTTTCTTTTTGACTTACCACGTATTTTCGTAGATTTTATATCATCTAGGTTTGACATGTCATGTCCGACTACTACCATAGCGATCATACCCATCGTTGCATGTGGTGTACACTGATACAGGTAGATGCCAGGCGTATCAAATGTTATTGATACTTCTTTATTATTTTTACTTTTCTTTGGTAAATCCCATCCTTCAGGGCCTGCAATGAAGTGTACATTGTGTCCCTTTGATTTTGGATTCCAAGTTATTGTATCGCCTACGTCAACATGTGTTATATCTTTGGAGTAAACCATTTTTGCTCCATCATCACGTTTGTTTAACATATCGATTGTCATGTCTGCAGCGAACGCTGGAACAGACAGTGTAGCAATTACTGCTACGGTTGATAAAAGTTTAATCATGTTCTACTTCCTCTTAATGCAAAAAATAAACCACCTACCCATAAGAATACATGTAGGTTATCATATAATATTACGTCCCATAAACTAGTAGGTTGACCTATCCATATGACTCCAGTCATAATACAACAGATCACAATACCACAGAATCTTGTTAGTGCGTCTCCAAGATCTTGTAACCAAAAGTCCCAGACATAATCACCTGCGATTTTAGTAACCAAGATCCCACTAAGTAACAATCCTATACCTGCTCCTATTTCACCATACACTACGAACCACCACACCAAGTAAGGTAGTCCCCAAGAATCTGCATCTTCTATATTGTATGGTAATTTACTTAAACCTTGTTGTATAAACACAATGGCTAATGGGATGCGTAATAACCAATGGCTTAGACAAAACTCTGGAATTTTATTTAAAATAGATTTTATCATTTTCTTTCCTTAAATCATAGGGGGCGGTTTCCCGCCCCATCACTGTATTCATTTTTCTCCAGTTTGTCTCAACTGAGCAACTTGTAACATACAACTTTTTGCTTGTTCATGATAACCATGACGTGTAAGTTCAACGGCCGCCCGTGAATATCCGACAATCTCTGCAGTTCTGGTAAGGGAACTCCATATGCCAGAAAACGGTGAAAAGACGTAACTCATTACTGCTGTAGTCATTACACCCACCCCTTTAGGTTAGTGTTTGTATCCACTGCAGAGCGTTTCAGTGTTTCATCACCTCGTGCTACTGAGTATATATCTCCTCGACCCAAACCGATATCATTTAATTCTGCATCGGTCAGTCTATTCAATTCCCTGATTGTTTGTCTTCTCATTTGATTTTTATGATAATTTTTCAACCAGTTTCTTGAAAATTGTAGAAGTCCTTCAATCGGACTCCGTAAGTAATTGTTTATTGCTAGTATGTGTTGTGTCATTTTCTTTACCCTCGTAAGTTTTACCAATATTAATTTTACGAGGACGCATTTCTTCTGGGATAACATACTTCAGTTCTATTGCAAGTATACCATCTTGAATATCTGCTCCATGCACGTTTACGTGCTCCGACAGTCTGAATGTCCTTTTAAATTTTTTGGTGGAGATACCACGATGGATAAACTCTCTACCTTTGGACACGTGATCCCCTGTCACCGTCAGTGTACGGTCTTTGACCTCTACTGATATCTCATCTTGTGAGAACCCTGCAATAGCAAGTTCGATCAGGTAATTACTTTCACCTGTCTTAATAATGTTATGTGGGGGATAGTGATCGTTTGCATGTTTTGCAGTCCATTCGAGTTCATTAAATAAATGATCGAATCCGACAAAAGATGAACGTGGGAATAAATTTGAAAAGCCTGTCATTTGTATATCTCCTTCTGATCAAGCAAGATTGTAACGGAACCAGATCATTCTGCATTCCTGTATTATATATAAGATCTCTTACCCTAAATGTCAAGGGGTAGAAATCACTTTTTTTCGCCTCGTTGTGACGAAATCCATTTTTTGGCAACAGGACTACTTGGTTTCTTTGACGCCCATGACTTCATTTTCTTATAAGCAGTCATGGCTGCACCTTCGTAGTTCGCACCATCTGAGTTGTCCACAATCACCATCATGTTACCAAATAGGTTCTGGAACTTACCGATATTCTTCTGAACATCTTTCCACATACCAGTAACCTGTTTTGCGCCGAGTGTTCTCGCACGTTTTTGGTCTCTGTTGATTGCAGTCTCTAAATCTGTATTAACAAATATCATTGCAACATCGTAACCCAACTGTTTGAGTTTACCGACTTGACCTGATATCTTGTCGAAGTTTTTACCTGTACCATCGATAACTAAACCAAGTCTACCGTTCACTGCAAGTTCCATCTGTTTCAAAGTAAGTGCGGTTGCACGTGAACGTGCGGCCTGACCTTTGTCTGTAAAGATATCTTCTGGTGTTGTTTTTAATCCTGCTTTCGTTAATTGTTTTTCGAAAGCAGGATCACTATTGATTAGTTTCATACCAAATGAAGTCAATGCAGTTTTACCCACCATAAATGACTTACCACTGCCTGGCCCACCTGCAAGAAAGACTGCCTTAAAGATCGATGGATCGTTGACACCTTCTTCCAGAAAATTAGTAAACCTTAACATTGTTCTTCCTATTGTTTTGATCCGATATTATATTTCGGACATAGTTCCCAATCGTTCTTTTCTTTAAATGGTATAATCTTAATCTGTCTCATTGGAGCAAGTGGTTCTGCATTAGCATCCATGCCAATCAATCCCCAATCACTCATTAACTGTGCTATAGTATTCCTTCTAGCAATGTCGTTCTCTTCTAAATTAGATTTCTTTCCATCTAGAAGAAATAATTCTTTGAAATGTACTATGAAGTACCTTCCCTGTTTGTGTAGGATATGACAAGACTGAAATAATTTCTTGTCCTTGCGTGATGCTACCCCAATTCTTGTGAGTGTTTCTCTAACCTTCAAAAAATCATCTGGTTCGTTTAACGTAACCTCTAACATAGAGGCAGGTGTCCACTCTACTATATTATTTTCTTCCACCTTTATAAACCTTCTGTTTCAATTCATTTATCTGTTCTCTTGTGAGAAGGGACAAGGCGGTTCTGGCTTTCTCATTATTATAACCATAATATTCCTTGACAACTTCCACGTCACTTTCGGATACAACCTTTTCCCACTTGGAGAATCGTTTGCGTTTCCTAACCATATTTATAAGAAAATCGAATTGTAGACGGTTATCAATGTTGTGGTTTATATTCATTTCATTTGCATACAGTACCGTGTCTTTAAAGTATGACAAGGATCTATTTACCATGAAAGAGTTGTACCCTCTCTCGGCAAGATCATCTATCATAATATCTTTCTTGGTATTGTTTATTGCATTGACATACTCAAATGGATTCACGACATATCCTCTACGCCTGAATCTTGAGCAGTCCACCCAGTTCCCATACCATCTATAAGATCTGCGTGAGTGAACTCTTTGGTATTGACATGATTGATATGTTTATCACCAAAGTAAAGTTGTGGGACTGTTCTGTGTCCATTTTCTTTTAAAAAGTATTTTGATTCTATATCCTCACTGACGTTTATAGTATCAAAGTTTACACCCCACTTGGTCAACTTGCTTTTCATAGCATCACAATAGGGACAATCATCTTTAGTAAATAATCTAAGTGAATTCGACATTTGCCATAACCTCTGTAAGACATGCAACTACGTTGAGTTCGTGATCAGCAACGAATGCATTTTTATACTGATAGTCTGCTAGTATTAGAACCAACTGTGGGATCGATGCAGGCGATACTTTTTGCGTGACACGATCATAGATAGATCTAAAAATAGAAGACGCATCTGTATCTATATTGTTTGCAACCCATGACCGCATCTTTTTAAAGTCTTTTGTTTTAAGAAAAGTAAAAAGATCGTCATAGTTTTTATCTGATATGTTTGCCAACACTCCTGCGTCTATACGACCTGAGAGTGAATACCTTTGCAGTTCATTTATCACACGTCTCCAGTCTGGATAGTGTTTAATAATAAGATCCGCAAGTGGTGTCTTATCGTAACCTATACCTTCTTCATCTAGAATGTGTTGTGCTCTCTTCATGAACTGACCACAAAGTTTACCTTTGTCACCACTGTTGAATTCATACACACCACACCGAGAATGCAGAGGTTCGATAATTCTGTTCTTAAAGTTACAAGTAAGTATAAACCGACAGTTGTTGGCAAACTCTTCAATGAATCCACGAAGAGCAGGTTGAGTTGACTGTGGGTTTAGATAATCTGCCTCATCAAGTATTACAACCTTGTACCCACCTTGAAGTGAGACAGTACTCGCAAACTGCTTGATCTTACCACGGAGTGTGTCTATATTACCCTCTTCGGAACCGTTGATGACAATATAGTCAAGGTCAAGCATATTGCATAAGGCCTTGGCGACTGTAGTCTTACCAAGACCTGCAGTGCCAGTGAACAACATATTAGGAAGTTCACTAGACTCTACAATTTTAGTAAAAGTATTCTTTAAATCATCAGACAGAATACAGTCTGATATTGTTTGAGGGCGATACTTCTCTACCCATAAGAATTGATCCATTCAAAATCTCCATCACAAAAAACATTATATCACATTTGAGTTTGAATGTAAATCTTATTCTTCTGTCTCCATAGCTGCGTCTTGTTGTAAGTTCTCTACAACTGATATTACTTGGATTGCTTGATCACGTAACTGACCAATAGTAGAGAGTTCTTCTCCCTTGAATCCACCACGTTGTGTTACCGCATCAACTACTGCAACCGTAGAACGTGATACTTGATTTGCGAGTTTCATCAACTCATCATATTTTTCTGCCATCTTATGCTCCGAATGTAGATGTTTTCTCTAGTGCAATCCAATACTTGACATTCACTTCTTTGTTCCTAAACTCACTGATCAACTTAGATGAAATACTCACCTGATAGTCACCTTGTATGATTTTAAGATTGGATATATTTAGGACAAATTTAAAGTCCTGCTCCGTTTTATTAGAGTATGGTACATCAATAGAATATGCATTAGATGTAGCATTCTCGTTGTCAACCACAGAAAGAATCAACACACCATCGCCTGGAGTGACTGACACTTCATTATGTCCAAGAGTAGATGCAGCGCTTCGCAGTTTACTAAGAGTGTTTGCGTCCAGATCAAACTGAACCTCACACTCAGGCATGTTAATATCTTTCTGGGGTGACGTAAGGGTTTCTTCTGGAGAGAAGAAGTACCTAACCTTTGACCGACCAGTCTGATCTGATATAGTTACAGACTCATCTGTAAAATTCAGATTAGGTTGATCAACCAAAGACAAGACACCAATGAACTCTTTGAGATCATAGATGCCAAACTTCTGGGCAAACTTATTATCGACTGTTGCAGTTGCAAGAACATTCTTTGCTTCACTGATAGTCTTAATAGTATTCCCTTCGTTGATTAGGATATTGGGATTAATATCCGAAAAGTTTTTAAGAACGTTTAAGGTTTGTTCCTGTAATTCCATAATATACTCCGTGGGTTAAACTTAGATAATTATACCACACTCTGACCTGAGTGTCAATACATTTTACTAAAGTTTCTTTCTTTTTTAAACTCAATTTTGTTTTCAAACTTGCCATCCAATATATCACCTTTGTGAGAAATTACAAATACATTTGTACCCTCACCTAGTGTATACAATATCTTCAGTAGGTTTTCCACACCTTCGTGATCAAGTGACGAATCAAATGTCTCATCAAGTATCAGTAAGTTAGTGGCTACTGAGTTCTTCATCTTTGCAATCTGTCTCCAAGTAAACAACAATGCCAAGTCGATACGTTGTTTCTCACCTTCACTGAATGAGTCGTAGGTAAATGCGTCTCTGTGTCTTGAACGTATTGTCTCTGCGAATGACTCATCTAAGTTAAAGTGTACAAAGAAGTCTAGGGTTTGCAAGTATTGATTTGTAAGTTGATTGATTGCAGGTAGATACTGTTTTATGATCTTGGTTTTGATCCCAGTGTCTTTCAACATTTCCATCATCACAGAATTGTAGTTGTGTTGTTCTGATGTTTCGAACTTACTCTCCATCATAGATTGCTTCTCTTGTTTCATAGTCTCGCAATCTTCTTGTGCAACAGATAAATCTGCAGTCACCTCTTTATCTAAGAACTTCTGATACTCACCAATAGTTTTCTGTAAGGATGATATCTCTTTGTTGTTAGATGTAATCTGTGTAAACTTGTCTCTGAGTGATTTAAGAGTTTGGTTTGTTTCAGATATCTGTGTCTCTACCCACACTCCCTGATCACCTATAGACTTCTTCATAGATGTTAGGGACTTTGCTTCATGTTTGCATTCTTCTAAATTACTCTTACGCAAATCATCTGCAAGTGTTTGTTTACATTCTGGGCATGTGTCGTTTTCATCATAGAACTTTGCACGTTTACCAACACCAGACATCTTTGTTTTAATGTCTTGACTCTTGAGTAACAAGTCTTGTTTTCTATCTGACAAACTATTTAACGAATCTTCGGTAGACTTGATATCCTCATCAAGACCATCACTCAGTTCATTGTTTTGAATTTGGATACTATCTATTTCTGACTGAGAGGATTCTATTCTCTGTTCATACTCTTTCTTATTATCTTCTGTTAGTGATTTGATGTCACGTATATACTTCTCTTGCGTCTCTATCTTATTGTTGTAGATGTCAATCTTGTAGTTTAGATCCTGCAGTTTATCCTTGACAATGTTCTGCTTTTCCTTTAAGATAGTATTCATCTTAGAGAACACATTGATGTCCAGAAGATCCTCTATTACATCCCTGCGATGTCCACTCTGAAGTTGCATAAAGGGAATAAAAGAGGAGGAACCCAATACTACGACCTGATGAAAGGACTTGTGATTCAGTTTGAGAATGTTTTGTTCAAGGATCTTCTGGTACTCTTTGGCATGTGATGATTGATTTATCATCAGGCCATTCTTGTGTATCTCAAATACATTTGGTTTTATACCTCGTGTAACCACGAAGTCATTGTCACCTATAGAAAACTTAACAACAACCAACGTACCTTTACCGTTGATCGAATTGACCAACTGAGACTTAGTAATATTTCTATGAGGTTTACCGAATAGTGCAAACGATATAGCATCGAGCATAGTGGACTTACCTGCACCATTATGTCCGACAACCAAAGTACTCTTTGACTTATCTAAATCAACCTCTGTCCACTTATCACCTGTAGACAGAAAGTTCTTCCAGTTTACCTCTTTAAATCTTATCATGCAATTTCCAGTGCCTGTGCTTCAGTCATGAGTTCTCGCATCTGAATCTTAATCTTGTCTTTGTCCAGATCCGTATCTACACCATCAACGTATGAATCTACGATCTTTGGTGTATCATCAAACTCCATGTTATCATCATGTACATTTTCACCTGTGAACTCTTGAAAGTTCTCTGCAATCTTTAGTTCGTGTATATTCTCGTTTTGAATACGGTCAATAAACCGATCAAATAAAAATGTGTCTTTCTTATTGACAACCACAACCTTCACAAACTTCTGTGCACACTGTGATACGTCATAGTTATTATAGTCTATTTTGTCGTCATTGTAAAGCACTTTATGAAATAAAGTATGTGGATTTATAATCTTTTCCACTTCTCTAGTTTCTGTGTCTATTACATGAAAGTATTTTTTATCGTGGGCATCAGACCAGAAGAACTCCATTTGTGATCCAAGATACCATATGTTATCCTGTTGTGATCCTACATGGAAGTGACCAGTCAGTACCTTCTCAAACTTAGAAAAGATCTTACGATCCATACCATGTATATTCTTGATACCACGCATCATTTCGAAACCATCTAGTTCAAGGTGTGCACCACACCAATCAGCCTTACAGTTCTTAATGAACTTCATAGTATCGTCATAGTTCTCTTGGTTGATCCAAGGGATCATTGCCATCTTGAGAGATCCGTACTCCATGACTGTGGGTTCCATAATGATATGGATTTCGTTCATGTAGTAACCAAGTAGTTCTTTCAGAGAATTTAAATCATTTGTATTTTTGTAATACGTGTCATGGTTGCCTGGAATAATATCCATTCGCATACCAAGTTCACGCATAGGATCTAGAAATGATTTACGACTATGGTTCTGTGCCTTAAAGTTCATAAACTTACGATTATCATAATAATCACCAAGATGAACAATCTGCTTAATATTATGTTCTTTACAATAAGGAAAGAAGACCTTACTATAGAAGTCAGCAGCATTATTAAGAAAGATATCAGAACTATTTCTAGTACCACAGTGAGTGTCATTGAGTACTGCTACCTTCATTTAAGAAACTCCGATAGATCAGAGTCGGCATGTACTGTACGTTTCTTTCTTTGTTTTTCTTCTTTAGCAAATGCTTTCACTTCTGTATCCTGTGTTCTTACTTTGTCTATACGATCTCTGAGTGTGTCAACAAAAGATCCAACTACATTCATTGCGTAGTCATCACTCATGTCACCATCAACAAAACTTTCTATTCCAGATCTTGTTAGGTATTTTAATTTAATGTCTTGTTGTTTTTTCTCTTTGGCAATCCTGCGTAGAAACGCATACCATGTTATTTGTGTAAAGTATGCAAACGCATTTGGTTTACCAGTTCGGGTTGCGGCCTCTATGTCGTAGTTCTCTACTGCTTTCAAACAATTTTCAACTGCATCCATGACCATTTCTTCGCGGTATGTGTAGCGAATAAAATTAGATTTGTGAGACAAACCTTCAGCGATACTGAGAAAACACTGAGCTATATAATTTGGTACTATTGGAAGAGTCTTACTTGCTTGCTTTGCTTCGTTAACTGTTTTGACATAACTGACAACTGCCTGAGAAAAATCAGCGTTATTAACGTAGTGTTCGCTTTTTCTATTTTTTCGTGGCATTTCAATTTCCTTTCATAACTATATTATACCAAAAAAATAAGGTAATGTAAAATGTTATTTTTTTATTTAAAACATAAAAATAATGCTTGACAGAATCGTAAAATAGGTGTATAATTAATATGCGCCTTTAGGATAGGGGGGAATACTAGTGTATCTTATCTGAGGGCGGGAAGAGATGTATAATGTTTGTGTCTCCCGAATCAAGATCCATGTGTGATTCTAACAACCTATCCTCATAAAACTTATCTTGTAGATACTCAGCGATCTCATCTCTTGACATATCTGTTGTATCCATCATGACTTCATCTATGTTAAGGCTTCTCTTATCCTTCATGTCTTGAGATTCTAGAATGATGTCGAGGGCATTTTTGAAATGTAACTTGAGTATGGAAGAGGGTGTCGCCTCGGCGAGAATGTGATCTGGATTGATTGCACTCAATTCGTTTACATCCTCTTGGAATGAAACCCAAGGTTTGAAAGAATAATATCTGACGTTCTGATCAAAGTCTTCCGCATGAAATACTTTTAAGATCTTACGAGCAATGATATCTCCATTCTGGTTATCAGTCTCATCGATATCAATAACCTCACATACAATCTCATCGTTGTTAGTTAATTTAAATTGTCTTAGTTTCATAGATCTATTACTACCGTTTTACAATTGAACTGTTCTTTTTTATATATTTTTTCTCGTTCTTCAGAATGTAACAGAGAATAATTCTTTCTCTTCATCCAACTAATATCATCACTAATATCATACAATGTGGTTTCCCTTCCATCATCACTTTTTCTTAGGCCTCTACCAATAGATTGCAACACTCTAATTTGCGATTTGCTAGGTGATGCAAAGATTATATTGTGTAGGTTTCTTATATTTATACCTGTAGAAAACGTACCGAGTGATGCAACCACAATTGCATTATCCATTCCCTCTACAATACCTCGTATTGCTTCCCTGTCAGATGTATTAGTTTCACCAGATACAAAGTATACTTTTCTGTCTTCTGCTTTGTCTCTTATTAAGTTATGTATAGGTTTACCATGTTTGTCAACATAATTGAATAACACTAGTGTATTACCTTCTAAGTCTAGTGCTAGGTTCCTGATAAATTTATTCCGTTTTTCGTGGCCAACGATAAAGTCAATTTCTTCTTGGTAGGTTTTTTTCCCGAAAGTTTTACGTAACTCTCGTCCATATGAAAGAATGAGTCTCCTGATAGTGAGCGGGGCAAGAGTATCGTTGTCCTGTAATTGCTTCGTAGTGACGACTTTATATATCTTCCCGAATAGTCCTTGTAAAACCAACTCATGCGTTTGTGATCCATCTAGTGTTCCTGTTGTTCCAAATCTATATTCTGCTTCTGTACATTTGTTCATTATGTTCATCAATGACTTTGACTTGAACCCATGTACCTCATCACCAAAGACACACCCAAATTGTTCGAACCACACTTTAGGCATTTTGTAGATAGACTGCCATGTAGATATTACGATTGCGGAGTCAACTGCTTTGTCTTTACCAGAGTATATCTTATGCATCCCACCTTCCGACATACCATAGTTTATAAAGTCACTGTGCATCTGTTCTACCAATGAAGTAGTAGGAACAATGACCAATACTCTACCACCTTTAGGATATGACCGACCATCAGTCAACATTGCCAACCAGAACCTTGCAAGTGCATAGATCATATATGACTTACCAGAACCTGTCGGTGATAATAGAATTGCACGTTTACGAACCAACGCCTCTCCCACCGATTGAAACTGATAGTCTCTCAATGGGAATGGTAAATCTAAATCATTTAAAAATTCAGTAAGAACTCTAGGTTTGATGTGAGTTCTATCGTCTGGTTTGCCGTATTGACTTTCCTCTGCTAATAGGTTATACTGTCTCTTGTCTGAGAACTCCAAAAGATGATAGTACAACCCAGCGGGTAGTGTACGTTCTCTTAGTGTGAAGAGACGTATCTTACCATCCCACAACTTATTACGGAATGCAGGCATGAACTTATAGCCAGGCACATAGAACGAAAAGTATTCGTTTAGTTCTTGCGCCGTACCATTGTCACATTCAATTTGTAAATCGGAATGGTTTAGTTTCCTGACTCGAATTGCTTCCACTTAATTATATTACCTATTGTTTGATGTCGCCAGTTAAGATTATTTATAATCTCACTTAACGTCTCAATCACAGTCTTGTAATACTCTATCTTCTCTTCAGACTTCTGTATCTCTGGATCTGAATTATAGTAGTGTTCCATTTCACCTTTGAGTATCTTTAGACCGTTAAAAGGATCTGGTTCCCAACCTTTCTCTTCCAACTCTTCTTGAGACATCTTTCCATTGTAATATAACCACTTGTCTTTCAACAAAGACTTCTGTGCAAACTCTGCACGTTTCAACATGAGTTTTGTTTGGGATAGAAGTTCCAGATACTTAGCATGTAACATAGGAGTCACACGTGATGATTCATCAAGTCGTATCTGATTTATTTCGCAGTCCTTAGACCACATTTCATGTATCTGTTTCAAGTCAATCATAAAGTTATTATATCACAATATTTGTATAATGTAAAGTTATTTATGCCGCCGCACCTGATCCAAAGGCTGGATAATCTCCGCCATGATTTAATAGAAAACCAAAGTCTGTAGCATTGCCTGGTGTCTGTATAGTAAAATATTCAGCATAGAGTGAGTATGAACCAGTTGACCCTCCGTTATCAGCCGTTAACATATTACCACCCCATACAACGCCAGTTGTTCCATCACTTGTGGCAGCATGTTTGTTTCTACCTTTGTTCACGTTACCAAAAGTCTGGGCATCTGCCAAAGATTGAATATTTAAATACTTCATCCCTTTCCAATGAAGATTAGCCGTAGTTCCGCCTGGCATACCAATTCTTCCACCTGCAATTACTGCATATGTATCATCACCTGTAACAGCGTGTAATCTATAACCACCACTTTGATCAAGCGATCCTTGAGATGTGGCATTACCAACTGTTTGAATAGTTATGTAATTAACTGTGTTAAATCCATATGTTCCAGCATTACCGCCACAAATTATACCTCTTGTTGCATCATTAGTTAATGCTGCTTTGTCTGGTGAATATGTTAATTCACCAAATTCTGTAGAATTACCTTCTTGAGCATTAGTTATATAGTGTAATTTATTGTATAAATTAGTACTAGCACCATGATTGCGACTAGCATGTGCAACTGTTCTAAATCCATCATTACACGTGCCAATTCCTTGCGTACCATGTAAATCAGTTCCACAAGTGCCAAAAGATGTCGAGTTAGCTAATGTTACTGTATCAAATGTATGAATATCCTCTACCCAAGTAGTACTACGTGCACCAGCAATTGTTATTGCTTTAGATCCAGTGGTACTTGCTGCTATGAAACCAGCAGATCCATTATTTACGTCAGGTAAGTAAGAAAGTATTCCTTCAACTTCAGTACTATTACTTCTAGTTACTATATCAAAATAATGAACATCAGTTGATCCACCACCAACTGGGCCAGCATACGTACCACCGATTTCATCATACCTTGTACCACCTGTACCCCATGCTCTCGTACCGCGATAAGCAAAACTAGCTGTTGTTCTATATGAAATAGTAACCGCTTTTGATAAAACGTTTATGCCATCTGACCATTTAAATGTATAGATGAAATCTCCATTAGAATCTGTCAGATTACCTGCAGCGACTGCAGTTCCAATTTGAACTTTTGTTTTTGGAGTGAATGTCCATACTGAAGAATCATTAGATATAGTTGCCATGTATTGAGCTGAGTCAGATACAAAACTTTGATTTATTGGAGTAGTGCCATCCGAGTCCACTGCTCTTGCAGTAACTATTAATGGGGTTTGAGAATCCACAATAGAATATGTTGCATCTGGTTCTCCACCAGAATCCCAACGCGGAGTAAATCCAGTTGCAATATCTATATTATACCAACCACTACCGTCAGAAACGTATAATCTATTTACATTCTCAACTAATGCTTTATCTCCTGCACCAATACCTATACTGGGTAAAGAATCAATTGTATCGAATACTTCCACACCACTCCCCGAAAGTGCAGACACCTCCGAAGAATCTAATCCTGCAGTACCTTGTTGGTCTTGTTTAATCTGTCTCAGATTGCTGAGATTCACCATCTTTTTTATCCATCAGACTCATGATTTCTGAGTTAGTGATATTCTCTTTCCCAAAAATACGTTGCGTTGTCTTATCCGATTCTTTATAGTATTTATCTGCCATAGCATCTAAAAACTCTTCAAGATGATTTGAATGTGGTATTTGTTGTTTTGAAATCAGTTCGTTTACGACTGATATGTACCCCTGTACTTCCACAAACCCCACCTGTGGATGGACACCATACTGTTGCATGTATTCAATGGTTGCCGTACTTGCACGACCACCGTCCATTAAATTACGATACATTAGTTCGAATGAACGTCTTACATGGTGTTTCTTCTCAGACTCTTCGAACTCTTCTTCTGTCCAATCCTCAATTTTATAATTTTCTTTTAAATTATTATATGCAGTAATTAATGTTGCAATATCTTTAAAAGAACCGTTTATCTTACTTTCCATCATTTCTATACCAACAAATGCTGCACGTAGTTTTGCCTGTGCAATTTTGTTGTCTGGTTCCAAGAATACTTTTTCTTGTAACTTGTCAATATTCTTTAATGCTTTTGCATGACTTACTTGCGCCTCTGCAAGTGCCATCTTACGTTTCTCAGTTTCTGCAAGAACTTGTCGTAACATTCTTAGAGGTGAGTGACCATTCAACATGGTCAAAGACATCATTGATAATGTAGACTGAGAGTTATTTCTATCGAAGAACTTTGTCTTCTCATCAAGTTCTGGTAGGAACTCATTTACTAGTGCAACTGCCTGTGGATTGATCTTACTCTTAGATACTGGAGTAATCCCAAACGTTATTGGATCTGTCGCTTTTAATTCTGTACTTGTTTCTTTTTTTACTATATCACTCATAATATATCCTAGTGTAAATTGTCTATCTATTTATACTCTCCGTTAGGCGGCGTTTCCAGATACACCTTGAACATGGTTGCCGCCAGCAGTCATATTTCCAAATGATACCGCGTTACCAGGCGTTGATATTGTCACATAATCAATAGTGCTCATGCGAGAGGTTGAGTAATTATTATACCCACCAATCCAACATCCTCTAGATCCATCAGTAACTGCACCGGCATCATTTCTAGCTGCCGATAAGGAGCCAAAAGATGATGAGTTACTGGTTGTTTGAGTGGTTACATAATCCATACTATAAATAGAACCAGTTGTCCATCCTCCACCCCAAACTGAATAGGTATCATCTCCTGTTCCTTCTGTATTTCTTCTCGCAAAAGATAAAGTTCCGAAATCACTTGCATTTGAAACCATTGGCATTGTTATATATTGTATCATGTTTGCTAAACCACCGTTAGTTTCTCCACCTGCTACAAGCATACGAGTGTCATCACCAGCTGAGGCTGCACCATAATGAAGAAAATTAGGGTCTAATGTATAACCAGTCGCTGTAGCATTAGCTTCAGTATCAACTGTAATTACAGCAAAAATATTAGCACCAGAACCACCCTGTCTAGCAAAATAACCATATGTTCCATTATGCCACGCCGCCATTGAACTGGAATTTACGATAAACTCGCCAAAAGAAGCAGCGTTTCCAAGTGTAGAAATAGTTACATATTGTAACTGTCTACTAGCGACACCAGAGCCAGTATAAACCTGATAAACACCTCTAGTTGCATTAGTAACAGCAGAACCTGGCGTATCTCCAGATTGTTCAATCAAATTACCAAAATCGATAGCAGTGATACCCGTTGATCCTGAGATGTCAAAATATTCTATTGTGTCTGAGTTATTACCAGAACCTGAAGAAGCATTGAATAGTATTCCTCTTGTTCCGTATATACCCCCAGCAGCACCAGCTGGACTATATCCAATAGTTACTGCCTTTGAAACAAAATTAATACCATCCGACCATTTAAATGTATAAACAAAGTCACCATTAGAATCAGTTAGGTTACCTGCCGCAACTTCTATACCTATAGAGTCTGCGCTCTTCGGTGCAAAGGTGAACACTGATGAATCATTAGATATGTTGACCATATACTGCGCTGAGTCGGTTACAACACTTTGGTTCAGTAAGTAAATATTTGAGTTGTCAGAGTCTTGTGCTTTCGCAGTAACAATCAAAGGAGTTGCAGAATCGGCAATATCATATGTTGCATCTGGTTCTGTCAACCATGTAGGAGTTTTGTTAACAAAAGTTAAGTTATACCAACCTGTACCGTTTGAAATATATAACCTTTGGTTCGCATTTACAAATGCTTGTTGACCTGCATTCAAACTACTAGTAGGAAGACTATCTAGTGTATCAAACACCTGAGTACCAGACGAAGTATTGTTTCCAATACTAACAACATCTGCAGAATCTAGCAAAGTTACATTTGTGAGGGCAGAGTTATCAATATCACCAGTGGCGGTGACTAACTCTGCCATTCTTCGATTGATACTTTTTGTCATATCTTATGCCTGTGATTCGCCCCATGTAATCCTTGATGATGCAGTGAACGGTTGGTTAGCAGTAATATTTGAGGTATCAACAACTTGAACCGCAACCGTTAGAATATCAGGCCCGTTCGGGAAGATACCGTTACCACCTAAGATTGAGTTACCCATGTCAACCAAGTCTCCTAGTGAGAAGTTTGAGGTCGCAGATGAACCATCCTGACCACCAGAGGATCGGAATGAGAACACTTCGTTACCACCAGTAATCTGATCTCCAGACTCGTGTTTGATCAACTGTGACAATGATGGGGATCTAACATTTTCCCAAGCAACTGTACTAATATCTCCGTTCAAGATAAGTTTTACTTCACAGTCATGTGTCAAGATCATACCAACTTCTGCCAACTTCAACTGCATTCGGTTAATAATATCACGTTCACCAAGATCACCTGTCAAGTTGTTATCAACCGAAGGTGCAAGTCTTAGAGACACCAGAGGAACAATATCAGTACCAAGGTTAACAGTTGCATCACCAGAACCAGATGAACCAATGTTGACTGTAGTACCACTATTAACCACTGGATACGTACCTGCAGAAGGAAAACTATAACCAGAAGAAATATAAATGTGAACCCTAACTGTAGATCCACTATAGTCTGTATAAGCAACCTCTTGACCATTCAAACTATTGTCTGAAGTAAAAAGTTTTGTACCAGTAGAGAACTTAGATGCATCACTTGAACTAAATGGTAATCTTACATAGAAGTCATACTGTCTCGTACCTCTATTATATCTGTAAGACAGAGACGAATTACTATTCGTATTAGCAGTATTTGACTGACCGTTAGTAAATGTCAAGTTCTTAGAAGGAGCAGTAAATAGATACGCATTATCGTCATCGAATGTACCATCCATGATGATTGAAGTACCCCAGTGGAATAGTGAGGGTGCGTATGTCGGATTCTCATCGTTTTCAATTTCATACTTAGCAGGTAAGTTACCAGATCTCATGTATGCTTCGTCTAGTCTGTTGTTGTGAATAAACTCGTGCACATATCTCACGTGACCTTTACGATCTTTAAATCCAAATCTAATTTTACCTGCACCGTACCATGAGTAGTCCATGTATCCCATCTGGATTTTAGATGTGTCTAGAAGGAAACCTTGTTTACCACTTCCATCAGCCTTGTCTAAATTCCAATCGTCTTGAGGGACTCTAACATCAATAGTTTTTGTTAGAATAATACCGTCAGAAGACACACCTCTGTACTGAGGTTGAACAAACATTTCAGTTCTACTTTGTATTTTAACGATCTTATATGTTTGTCCACGGATAACAACTTTATCACTTTTTACTAACTGTCCAGAGAAGTTTGTATTTGTACCAGTTATAAGACCACTATTTTTGTTTGCAGCAACTGTACCAGACAACTGAGTAGTAGATGAACGTCTTACACAGTTTAGAACTGTACCATCCCATTCAAAGAAGAAACCATTCTGATTGTCAAACATACCTGATCTAACAGCAGACCCAGAGTAACCGTTAACAACATATTGAACTATACCAGAAGGAATAGATTGGTTAGGTGCAGCTGATGCAGTATATGTAAAATTATAATCATCTACTATACTTGCAACACTTTGTATACCATTGTAATCTCCATCTGAAGCACCAGTGATTGTTAACTGCATTCCAACAGATAATCTGTGAGGATATTTTGTTCTACATCTTACAGTTGTTCCATTTGAAGTAATTGTTTCTAAAATTACAGGTGGGTTAAAGTTAATCGCAAGTGATGTCTGGATACCTTTACCTGACTGATAACGGAAGTACTTACGTGTTTGTCTGGTAATCTGTGAAAGTGGAGCAAGACCTGCACCGATTTCTACACCACCATCAAATGGTCTGTGTACTGAGTAACCATCTGGTTTAGCATAGATGTTTGTTTTCACAAAGTGTGGTGCATCAGATTTACTGAATGAAACTGGTTCTGTAAGTTCCATGTTCTCATCATCTGAGATAACCGCAATTTGGTGTTCATCCAAACGGCCAGGATCTGACGAATCGTTCTTAATGAAGATTGTATCACCTGCTTTAAAGAAACGTTTAAACAGTGTTTGGTTACCAACTATTTTTTTAGAATTTTCTGTAGTAATAACAGAACCATTTGCCAAACTTCTACCTGCGATAGATGTTGTTGAAATTGTATGATTAGAGTTTGCAGAGTCAGTACTTGTAACTATAGGATCATTTCCAGCGACAGCATCTAAACTATTACTATGTAATGAGAAATATACATCGTCAATAGCACTTACATAGAATTCACCGCCATCTGTAAGACCAGTTAGTGAACTATCTTCAGTTGTACTGTACACAACCTTTGTACCAGACAAGAAGTTATGACCACCTACAATTTGCATAACACCACTGTCAGCACTATCTGCTTTTATAACCTCAGTGTTACCTTCGATTAAGAATGGAGTATCTAGTTTGATAATTCTTTCTCCAACAGATTCTGCAGAGAATGAACCATCAGCCGCACCTTGAACATCATCAATACTAAATTTGAGAAAGTTTGCAGAGTCAAATCCCCCACCACTATCTGTTAAGTCAATCAATGCACCACTATTAGATACACTAAATCTATCATTACTGATAACGTTTGCAGTCACAGTATCATTTAGAGAGAATGTTGGGTTTATGAACGAAGCATCTAAATCAGTAATCATTCTTTCCACAAGTCTTACAATATCTGAAGACTGAATATTAAGTGAAGATGTTCCTGCAAAGAACAGTCTAATATTTACTTCATCTTGTTTATAACTAAAGTCTGCAAGGTATGAATAAGAACTACGTGAGTTGTATCGATAAGAATAATTATACAAACCACTACCATTTACATTATATCCAGACCAACCGGCGTTAGGTTGTGCTTTACCAAGTGTTAATGATACCTGAGTAAAACTGTCACTATAGTCAACATAGGTGTAAGCAAAAGAATATCGCCATAGATCACCAGTTGTCGGCCCTGTAAAACTACCATCGTAATCACTTGAGTAGTAATCAGTATAAACATAGTTATATCTGTGACCCATATATGTGTAGTTATAATGTCTCCAGTATGCATTAGAATTATATTGACCATCTTGTGCACCATGTGCCGCATCACTACCAAATGTAAAATCCATATAGTATGGAATTGATGTGTACTGTTGCCATGGAGTCGCAAGTCTAAAAATACCGAACCCTTTTGCACCACTAACCGTATCGAATATGTTTTTAGGTGTAGTAAGATCAAACCTACCTAAGTAAACATCCGAATAGTTGTAATTACTGTTACTATAAACACTTGATCCGCCTTTTACAACTTGCAAGTAATTTGAATTTGAGTACTGTAGGTTGATATAACTTAAACCGTTATTACTAGTACCAGCTCCCTCTGTCAATCTACTTGATTGACCATTGTGATTAGATGTTATAAAGTTTTTGTGTGCACTAAAATCCGAGTGGTTTTGAATATGATCACTAACTGCATCATTAACAACATTTGCAAAGAATGGCGCATTCCCCTGTGAACTTAATTTCCACTTGGGTGATACTGCACCAGTAGGAACTGTGGGTAATGTTGGACTTCCAATTTTACCAACTCTCATAGATTTACCATCAATCAAACCATGTTGTGATACAAAGAATGAGTTTGCATTCGGGTTCGCAACATTACCAACTATTTCATAACCACCGTTTGAGTCTGCGACAGCAGTAGCAAGTCTTTGACCACTGAGTTTAAATCTATCTTGAGAAACAACATCAACAGAGTAATCTCCATCACTCAATGTACTATTGTTGACAGTGTCACCCATATATGTACCACTGTTCACAGTCGGTGCATTGCCGGATTTTGTTGTAAATGTTATAGCATCACCTGCACTTAATCCATGATTCTCGGCAAATAAGGTATCTGCTTCTTCATCATAGATAAATGGGAATACAAATACTCTACGACTTGACCAATAGTAATTATAACTACCAGAATAATAGTATGTTTGAAATCTAAAATAAGCACTACTGTAAGTGTAGGTGTAACTATTCCATGAGTAGTTTCTCCATCTACCAAAGTCTTCGATTGGATTCCAACGTGATGGATGATTGCTAGGTACTGTATTATCATACTCTGGAAAATCTTGGAATTGATAATGATTACTACCATAGACGTTATAGTAGTTTTGATACTCTGGTCTATAATAATCTAACCATCTTGCACTATAGCCAGGATATTGATAGTTACGAGTCATAATCATAAGACCGTCTTCTTTCTTAGAACCTAGTCCATAGAAAGTTTGTCCAGTCGCTGGATCTGACTGTGAGTATTGACGCATATCATAACCAGAATAATTAGCACTATTGTACCAGTTACCCCAAGTATAGTGATATGTGTATGAGTTTCTATAACTCTTTTGTGAATATCTTAATTCATAGATAAGGTGTAATGAGTGTTGACCCATAGTTGTGTCGCCTGCATTACTAAAACTAATACCAGAACCATTTTGTGAAGTAGTAAGTTGGAAGTTATCATTATCAAGTTTTCTAACATAATATATTTCAAATCTATCTAATCCACCAATTCCAACTGCACCTGCAGGTGGTACGTAAAGAAGACAATAGTTTGTATTAAGACTGTGATTAGGCCAGTAGATACTATTTGCTCCAACGTCTACATCAGATGAAGTAAAATATCTACTATATCTACCTCGTGTTGCGTTTGTTTTTGTCTTAGATAAATCTAAAGAAAGTGATCTCTGAAATGTATCTCGTTTATCAATAAAAGGATCTCCGTCTGGAGCAGTTTTATTATCTTCAACTTTTAATGATTTAGACGCAATAGTGTTAACAAGATAGAACTGTGATCCATCGACAAACCCATGAACATCAGGAGTGTTAATTGTAATCGTGGAAGGGTCTAACTCATCTGTCTCTAGACCTGAGTCTTGAGAATAAGGAATCTGAGAACCTGCATAGAAAGAACCAGGCGTGATAGCAGAATAAAGAGAACCAATTTCACCAGTAACAGTTTGTGGTGCGTTTGCACGATAAAAGAAATTGTTTGAATCTGCTTCAAGGATTAGAAATTTACCTTCTGCAGTTCTAAAGTCTAAACCTGCAACATCAATTGGTGTACCCACAACTAAGTTGTGTGCATCTGTACATGCAACTTTAATAACATCAGAACCAACGATTGAAGTAATAGTATCAACAATCGATAAAGCAGTGTCACCATCCGCAACAAAGAATGAAGGAACGTTATTCGATAGTTCTAGTGTTTCCCACTTAGTAGGTTGAAGACCATATTCAAAGTCAGTATCAATTAGGTTTTCTGGTGTTGACACTCGGATCTTGTGAACAGGATCTAGTAGTGAGTCTGAAACTTCCATTTCCATTTCTGGATGATCTACAATAATCTGTACCTGTGATGTTGAATCGATGCTGTATGCACCCATATCAAATTCTAAGAAGATCGTAGTCTCTTCAGTAAATGTGTCAAAATTTACACCCTTATGTCCCTTTGTCGTATCCGCAAAGTTGTACATAATTGTGCCACCAGTTTCTGGTGTGACATCTGTGATTAACTGAATTTGTTCCGCACGATAAAACCCTTTAATAGTGATCTTGTCACTATCGGAGTTAATTCTGTAATCGGTTGCTAAAAGTTTCTTCGCCATGTTTTATCCTAACGCCACTGCAATTGCTATAACTTCAGCTTGCGATACGCCGCCACCGCCACCACCGCCTCCTCCAGAAAAATTCGGAAGGTCAATAGTGCCACCTGTTGCAATTAAATTATTTAAAGAGGTGTTCCCATCAACATCAAGATCTTCAGTTACGTTTACGTCTCTAGTAGCATTTACATCTCTACCTGCATTTACATCCACACCAACAGTCGCAGTTCCAGAAATATAACTATGTCTAAACTGTACTGCAGAATGACCTAGATCATTATCTGTGTGGCCTGGTATAATTCCATCTTCTACTCTGAATGCCGCTTTCGCCATGAGAACCTCTTATTTTGTATCTATTTATACACCTTATGTTGGTTTAGGTGTGTCTATTCTTTTAAATGAAAAGTTTAAACCTTGACTGATTTGTGGATCTGCCTTGATTGAAACCTCATCACTCGAATCAATTGATGCATCATACATGACTATCGTACTTGCACCATGTAGTAATGTTCCATATGTTGTTAATGTTGCGGTGTCTCCATCATGAGACACATAAATTTGTTGTGCTTGGTGTTCACTATCTCCTGCAGTGTTTGCACTTATCGTATAAAATGCTGAACGAATAACTGACCCATTAAAAGTATCAATGACTCCTTCATTGGAATCTGCAAGAGTTGCAGTATCAGAAGTGATTTCTACTAAACCACCTGAAGAACTGTCTCCAAATTCTGCTTTAACTCTTATGTTTCCACCTTCTAAAGTTTCGAATGCAGATGCTAGTAATCTTGCTTTTGTTGCCATCATGAACTCCAAGTCTGTATTGCAGGGTTTCCACCACTTTCGGCATTGGCAAGTTGTACCCTTAGTGTGCTTACTAAATTGTTTGCAGAATCCGCAGTATTTTGTGCCACTGCAACTTCATTAATCGGACTGTTTAAAATGTGTGTATCTATAAGAGTATAGTTTTTAAAATAATCTGAATCTATTGGATTACCCGAATCAGTCAAAGTCATACTTTCAAAAGCAATGTTATTAGAATCACCAACATTGTAAAGGGATACAACTACTCCATTATTTTTAATTAAAATATAATTTGAATCTCCATAGATATAATCATTATAATTACTATCGTCCTGACTCCATGGAGTATCCAAATAATATGTTGAATCCGTATAACCTGTTCTTGTAGGCATTTATCAGGTTCCGCCCTCTGGAAGTAAATACACAGCACTTCTAGAGTGTTCATTACTATATCCCCAATCGTAAGTATAACCATTACTTGATGTGTTTATACCTGCAACTTTGTAAGCTCTAAATGCTCTATATGCATTATTATCGCCGTCAAGTACACGTTCACCACTATAGAAAGAATCATCGGCGGTTCGCCACAGACCTATTAGTCTCGACCATTCCTTATAATCTTTATGATTACCTCCTGTTCTTGTTAAACCCATATGAGGACAAAACAATAAAGGTTGCATTATAAATCCCTTATCACCATTTGATAGTGGGGATCTACCGTACAATTCCCACCAAGAAGGTGGCAGAACAGATCCATAATTATTATATGCAGTAGTGGTAGTAAATTGTCCCATCTGCCTAGATTGACTGTAACTGTCACTATGGTTATAACCATTAGTAGAATTATTTCCATACATTTGAACTTTACCAAAAAGATTTCCAGCTCGTGTACCAGAAGTTGAAGTTGAACCATATGTATTATTTTGTTCCAAATTAAATTCTGCGTGATAAATTGCTACTGTAGGACAGTGAAATTGGAATTGTGCTCTAGTATAATTATCATAATTTGATTGATACTCTTGATCAACCATCATGAAAATCATGTCTGCAGCACTTGAAGTGTATTGACTACGGTTTAGTTTAAGCATAAAAATTTTATCGTTAACAATTCCTTCTATTGAATGCCAATATTGTGGATTGTTGTAATTAACTGCAGGATCATATGTAGAAGAAGCATCCAACCAACCACCTGTGGAATTAGGAAATTTGTTATTAAGTCCTGTTTTACTATTTGTAAAATCAGTACCCATTCTTGGAAACATACAATAAGTAGCATCTGTGTAAATATGACAACCTCTTTGCATATCTGCATTTGTATTGTCTTGAAGATATCCGTGATGTCTCTTGTAAAACTGAAAAAAGTATTCATTAGCTCCATCACTCGAACCTACGTTATTATAAGCATTAGTCGTGTGATATATACCAGTAGTTGGTCTACTACCTGTCATAATAGATGTACTTTGATTAAAATAATACGAATCAAGACCAGCTGTGGTGGTGATTGTACCCAGAATGACATTCATGAGATCCGTAAATACATTTCTTTTGTAAGACGCATAGTTTAGGTTATTTGCACCACCGAATGCTGTGCTGTTTAATGTTAATTTAAAATACATTACTGTGTTACCTCCACGCAATCTTCGGAGAGTTGCACCTCTCCTGCCGAGTCTTTCCATGTTGCAACACCAGTATAAATGGATCCTGACCATGTACCAAAAGACTTCGGATGGGTTAAATTCGTATTAGTGAATCGATTTGTTACCTTTTCAGGTGTGGCGTTTTCAATTCTGTACAGAACGATATTCTCGCTACTGTCATACCCATACTGCATCGCCAATGCGGTTTTATGTTCTGCGCTTAACGCCATTGGTATTCTCCTATTTGTATACTATAACCAAACTTAAATTCTGACCTTCTGTTCCAGTAGATCCTACTTGAGTGATATCAACTGTTAGATAATCACCTGCATTCATTGTTGTTGTTAATCCTGTTAAAGATCCGTTAGTAGCACCTGCAGCGATTGAAGGTGTTGCTATCGATGATCCATTCTTATTTACTCTAAGATTCAAACTAGCACCTGCAGGAGCAGTTTGTACATATGCACTCATACTTTGTATTGTAAGTGCCCTTGGTGCATACCATCTTGTAGTTCCATTCAATACATATAATGTAAGGTTCTGGGTAAGAGTTGTGTGTTGTTCTGTACTACCAACTCTTGCAGTCACATAATCCGAGTCTACTACTGCAGAAATATTTGCTCTTGCACTAATATAATCTGAATCAATTACTTCAGAAACATTTGTTGATGACAATCTGGAACTTACATAGTTTGAGTCTACAATTGCAGAAACAGAACCAGAGTCCACTCCACTAACTCTTGCATTCACATAGTTTGAGTCTACAATCGCAGAGACAGAACCAGAATCTACACCACTGACTCTCGCGTTTATATAACTTGAATCAATTAAACTTAGAGCAACTGACGAGTCTATTGATCTCTCATCAATCTCTTCTCTTACTCTAGTAACAAAAGATGGTGTCTTATCCATGTAATGACCCAAGTCTTGAGGTTCATACTTGCCTTTTGTTGGATTCCATGCTAAACACATTTGACCAACAATTTTTGGTGACTCTTTTAATCTTATACGAGTCTTGTGTTGTTCTTGTGCATGTTGAAAATATATGTAAGTTTCTCCATCACCACTGGAGTCAACTTTTAAATCTTTTATTGTAAGTGTACCATTCATTGCTTGGTGATTACCACACTGATAATCTAATGTGTCTGGTGCATCTGCAGGAACAACAAATGTCACGGTTGCGTTTGTACCAGAACTACCTTCACCTCTAGAATTGGTGACACCACTTGTGTATTCTCCACCGTAAGTAGTCGATGCAAATTCACCATTGCTATCAGTTGTAAGATAGAATGGGTGTCCATTTGTGGTAGAGTCTAAAATAAAATTATATGTATTACCTCTGTACAGAGGCCCAAGTTCTGGATTATCTCCAGAAGCAATACCAGAAAAAGTATATGCACCTGCCACCGCACCAATGTTATAAGATTGTGTGGAAGTATTCAGTGTTATCATGGCTGGGGTTATGGTTGCAGGAACTTGCCATGTAAGTCTTTGTACTTTTTGTGGTGTACTTGTAATACCGTCAAACGCAACTGTCTGACTACTGTCGTAAGTGACCCAGTCTACAAGGTTTGCATCGCCTGGTTCTTCAATCCATTTCATTTTTATAGAGTGCGTTTGTGTAGAGTTTCCATTTGTGTTGTATGCCGCAAAGTTATCAAGTTGATATGTACCTTGTTTATAAAGAGGTATTTCATTTTCCATAGACAAACTAATTGGTGCTCTTGCATATGGTAATGTTGTTGGATTCCAGCTCCATAACCAATGAGCATTCTGACCTGCACCTCGAACATCAGTCGCAAAGTTTAATGTCTCTGGGTCAATATCATTGTCTATCATCCCTGAGAGTCTATCTGATGATATGTTACCTGCAGAATCTTTAACTAAACTTGCGAGTCTTCTATTTCTTGATATTGGCATTCTTTTATCCCACAGTTCCAGTTACACTAAATGAATCAGTTATTGCGCCAGTAGGTGATACAGTTTTTAATTCAAAATAACTAAATCTAAAAGATGTAGCAAAGGTAATAAATTCTGTACCACTTGCAGTTGATAAGAATTGGATATCACCTAATGATGTAGGCATCGCATCTATATATCTAACTTGCATTGTTGTGTTGTTATGACTTGACATGATAGACAATGTGATATCCGCATATGTAGGTGGTTTGTCTGCTTTTTGCATTCTAGTTTGGTTGTCGAGATTAGTTACCTGATTTCTTAGTATCCATGAATACATTTCAGAATAACTTTCCATATTCTCATCCAAAAGAATATCACAAGATAATTCGTTTATGGTTAATGACTCGCCAGGAAATGGTATACCTGCCATCCTTCTTACAGGCATTTCTGCAGAAGGCATTATCAGGCCTGGGTGCGTAACCTGTTGACAAAAGAATTCCAAGTTAGGAAAGTTCTTCCTGTCAATAACTAGTTTAAAACTAGTTGGTTGTAAGTAATTAAAATTGTCTGTTAGATCTGCCATAACACTATTTATACAAAAAAAGAGTTAAAAAAAAGGTGGGGAAAACCCCACCTCTTTATTTTTTTTAAAGTAGTCCTTATGATCCGAGGATGTTATCCACGCGGAAAATACGGTAGTACTGGTTAGTCTTGGATGTTGCAAGACCATCGTTAGGTGTTGATCCAACGTATGGGTTTGAGACCATGCCGTAGCGAGTCTTAAAACCAATTTTTGGTTGGAATGTTTCTTCACCAACTGCACGAACCATTGTTAATGGTACGTATGGGCAATAGAATACACCTGCGTCATATGGGTTAGTACCCTTATAACCTACGTTACAGTAATCTACTGTTGCGTATGGATCGATGTACACTCTCATGCGTCCGTTAAGAACACCTGCGAATGTGTTACCTGTGTCATCAACATTTAAGTTTACGTTCATAGCAGGAGCGTAATCTAACATGCCTGATGCTGCAAGTGCTGAAGCAACGTCAGAAGAACACACCATGAAGTTACCTTTACCTCTACGTGTTTCTTTTGCAATTGTGTTTGCTTCACGTTCGATCTGAATGATCAGACCTTTGATACGTTCAATCGACCAACGACCATCGGCATCCGCTGTTAAGTCGAATATACCGTTTGTTGTTGTGTTTGATGTTGTCGCACCAGTTTTCGCCTGAGCGTTAATTGTACGTACAACTTCGCGGTTGATCTCAGCCATGATCTCTGTTGACAAGATGTTTGCCAACTCTGTCTCTGCATCAAGACCATGAATTGCTTTCAAGTCCTGTGCGAGTTCTAGTGAGTACTCAGCTTTTAACGCACGTGATTTCGCAGTCACGGTTGCTTTTTCAATGGTAAAACCCATTTCAGCGAAAGCAGAGTTAGGTGCGCCTGCACCTGATCCTAGACCTTCAGCATGATCTGTTGCCATACCACCACCGAAGTCTGCGGCAGCACCTGCAGAGTCAACTGCAGCTAGTGTACCAAGACCTGATGTGTCGTTTGCTTGTGTTGATGCTGAGTCACCTGAGAAACCAGATACTGGTTCGTTGATTGCAAGTGCTTCATTACCTGAAGTTGCGCCAGCACGTGTAGTTTTGTACTGTGACTTCATTGCGAAGATCAGACCAGTTGGGCCTGACATAGGTTGCACACCACAAATGTCATATGCCATTAGGTTTGGCATTGCACGTCTTACTAGTGCAATAAGAACTGGATTCCAGTTCGCAACATTTGCGTTGTTGTTTGTTGGCACAGCTTCGTGTAGTTGCTGTGACTGTTCGTTCATTTCACGTTCTTGGTTCTCCAAGATCGCTGCAGTAACTGCTTTACGATGGTTATCTGTGATTGCGCCTGCTGACTCTTCGTTCAATACAGGTGCCCACTTTTCCATCAACTTGTCATATGATGCTGTCATCATTTTTTGGACTCCCAATTATTTGTTAGTTTTTTGGATTGCTGATAGGTACTGAGCCATCATGTCAGATGGTGCTTCTATAATAGATGCATCACCGTCTTCGACTGCTTCTTCAATATCAGCAGACTCAGTAGTTTTCTTTGTGAAGTATGATTCTTTGATTGTATTTACTTTTTCTGCGAAAGTTTCTTCGTTATCAAAGTCTACATCTTCGGCGAGTTTTTTAAGTTTTTCAACTTGTGTTGCTGCAAGACCTTCTGCCGCTTCAGCGATGATTGCATCACGCTTTAACGTTTCTAATTCTTCTTGCATTTCCATTTGCTTAGTAATTGCGTCATTAGAGGCAGCCTCTAACTCTTCAACTTCCGCAGACAATTGGTCAACTAGATCAACCTTAGACTCTGGTACTTCGATGTAAGATTCTGTAAACAGATCTTTCAGAGAGTTCATGAACGTCTCTGCAATCTCAGTGCGTAAACCAGTTTGAACGGCAACTTTGTTATCGTCCATCCACTGCTCAACTACGTAGTTTAGGTAATTGTCAACTTTCTCTACGAGATCGGATTTTGTAGAAGCAATTTCTTCTGCGAGTTCTTCATTGTATTTTTCTTCAAGACGATCAATCTCTTCAGACAATTTCGATTTTATTGCCGCTTCAAAGATTGTTTCTGCTTTACCTCTGAACTCATCGGATAGAGTTGCCTCTGATTCGACAAGTGCATTGAGGTCATCAGAGAAATCAACAGTCATATCTATTTCTGTTTTCTCTTCTGATTCCGCAACTACTTCGCCTTCAAGATCTTCAAATCCCTCTGCTTTGTACATGGCCATGAGTGATGCTTTATTCATTCCACCCATTCTTTTTACCATGCCTGCCATTAATGCTGCTTTTGTTTTAGGCATTGGGTCTTGTTTGGTTTGGTCACCTTTACGCTTTGGGGCGCTTCCAGTGGCTTCACCTGCCTTATCGGTTGCAGCAATAGACTGTGCTTCAGCATTTTTCGGATCGTGACCTTGTTGTTCCACAACTTCGTCTGTTACTTCGTCATGGAGTTCTTGATCCTGAACTTTTTCAGTCATATTAGACTCCTTTTTCATTTAGTTTTGAGTAACGAGAGGAAATTCTTAAACTCACGAACCTGTGTCTCATAAAGATCAGTACGTGGAGCTTTCTTAATTTCAGTCTCCATTTGTTCAATTGTTTGTGCCTCGATAATACCGTTGTTCCAAACCCATTCTACACCTTCCATAACTCCATTAACAAATGCGCTAGGTGCGGATGGATCTTGAACAATATCTACTGCATTCAACATAAAGTCTTCCTGCACTACCATTGCGTCATTACCGTTCTTCAAACTTCCCATACCACGAGTCGATACGCCTAGATTGACACCACCATCAAGCAGACCTTGTACGATCTTACCCATAGGAGTTTCCAATATAGTCGCTTTACCCACAACATCGTTCCCTTTCCATTTAAGAGATTCTATCTTGTGGGAAACCTTATCTAGATTTACAGTCGGCCCTTCTGGATGATTCAATTCACCCACTGCCCTACCTTTTGAAACTTGTTCACCGTTATACTTGTCCAGTGCCTTTTCCATTACAGGTTTGGGATAAATCCGACCATTTCTATTCTTTTGTTCTGCTTGCATGAAGATACCTTCAATCATGTACTTCTTCTTCCCAGACTTCTCATCCTGTTCGGTGAGAACTTCTAGATTCTGCTCGGTATATTCTGCAATCAGTTTCATTTCTTTAATACCTTTATCATTTCAGATGCGGCCTTCTCTGCCTCACCCTTACTTTTGTATACATCTAATCTGTCACCATCTACGTAGGCGGCAAACCCTTTGGGTTCTTTATACACCATCATTTGGACGCGACCTATCTTCTTGTTAACAACAAGTTGACCTTTCGGTTTACGTCCTAGTGACTCTCTTATCTGATCAAAAGTTTTCATTTAATTTATATTATTTATACTTTCTTGTTCTTTGACATCAAGACTCTTCAGGTATCGGATCTTCTGACCCTTCTCCGTCTTCGTCATCCATTCCGACTTCCACATTATCACTGGGCTCTTGTATTCCCTCTTCGGCATCTTCCAAGGGTAACTCTCCCTCTTGCTCTTCCTCGCCATTTTCGTCATCCAATTCAAGTTCGAGTTGGTCATCATCTATATCTTCATCTTCAATGTTTTCCGCACCGTTATAGATTTGATCTGCTAGTTTAACTTTTTCTTGATCCAAAACATCTTGAAGTTTTACTGACATCATGTCACCAAAAGTTTTATTTGCTTTGTTCCAGTCTTGATCCAATGCGTGTTGAATCATTGTTTGTGTATCTTCACTCATTTTCTTTTTCATCTCCTTGTACAGGTTTCAATTCAAATTTTTGTCCAGCTGTGGGACTATTATCTGGTGATTCTTCTTCCTCACCATCATCTTCCCCATCAATCTGTTTGTTCATACTTTCAATGTCTTCATCTGATAGATGCAGAACGTTCTTCTGTATCCATTCTTTAGAGAAATATTCTCCAACATAATTAGCAACCCTATCAAGACTTTCCAATCTGTTTTGAAATACTTCTGCATCACGTAGTTCTGTAAAGTGATTGTCTTTTACATAATCAACTGTGATATCGCTCTTCCATGAATCCCAATCTTCTTCAGTACAAATGCCTTTCATGACAAGTTGTTTTTTTAGGATTCCATAGAATAAGTGAGAGAACCTCATTCGCAGTCTATCAATAAACTTTTGAAACTTGAGTTCGTCTCTGTTAATTTCTGTAGATCTGCCAAGAATACCTTGAACAGATTCTGTATCCAAACGAGACATTGGAACATTTAGTGATCGATACATTCTCTTTTGGAAATAGACAATATCTTCGATCTGTCCTAAGTTCTCACCGCCTGGTAATGTAGTAATCTCAGTACCGCGACCACCCTCACGTCTTGGTAACCAAAAGTCTTCAAGTAGTGATTGGTGTTTACGATCATCTCTTATCTCACCAGTCTTAGCATCGTACACAAGTTTGTTTCGGTAACGTGCCATGATATCTTTCATGTACTGTTCTGATTTACCTCTTGGTAAGTTACCAACATCTATGTAGAATATTCTACGTTCTGGTGCACGTGCAAGTCTGTATATGACCAACGCATCTTCCATCATCCTTAACTGGTTGATTGGTTTCAATGCTTTGTGCATATGCGAAACTATTTTCTTACGATCCTCTGTCAATAACCCAGATGTGACATATGACACCGAGTCATTTGTCATCTTAATACCACTGGTTGATGACCCAGGCTTCTCTTGATAGATAAAGAACTCTTCAGTTTTTTCTACAATCTTTGCACCTGTTACAGGATCTTTTTTGAATTTGACCTTCTTAACTTTACGCATTTTAGAAGAGTCAATAGGTCTTACTTCTTGTATACCTTCTTTAGGTGATGACTCATTCAATATTAGATGGTGATATAAACGTCCGTCTACGTACCAACGTCTGAATATGTCATGACCCAATTCTTTGAAGTTCAACATACCATAAATGTAATCAAATTCTTCTTTAATTAATTTTTTAATTTTGTCTGGTGCATCTACATCATCCATATTAATATCAAGCGTTTGTTCTAGTTCACTGCCAGTAATTGCTTCGTTAACAATATCCTCGATTGCGGCATCCACTTCTGGGTGCATCGCATTTCCGCGATATTTCATTATTAATTGATAGTTGTCTTTTGAATCGTCACCGTCAAGGTTTAAATACTGACCATAATGTGTACCAGAGGCAGTTGCATAACTACCACCCTCATCGTCCCTTGGTGGAACAATGGATGGAAGTTTCTCTTCATCTTTGTTTTTGGCACGTTTGATTTCGAAACCAAATAACTTTAAACCATTATTTTCTGCCATTGTAGTCCTCAGATAGAATAATAGGGCGGCAGTATTACCGCCCTATCTGTTATTTAGTTAACTTGTTGTATTGCTTTCCCAGTACTGGTATACCCAAGTACATGTGAATCTTTCGATGTTGTCATTGTCACCGAATGATAGTGGGATGGGTGCAAGATCCTGTGGATATGACCCACGGAAATTATATGTCTTAATGACATCCCCTTCACGATCCAACTGTTCAACTTTAAGATCTGCTTCGTATGCAACTGGAACCGCAAGACCTGTATTGGCATTGTGTCCGTTGATACCATTCATCCAACGTTCTAGTGCGTCACGGATTGCAAAATCTGTATCGTTGATTATAGTTGTTGTCCATTCAGCAAATGTACGATCCCCTGCCATTTTTAACTGGCGACCTCGGAAAGGTACTAATATTTGACCGAATGTTGATCCAGGCAGTTCCGCTGCTTCAACTAAGAAAGAGGTAAGCTCTGGGTTACCATCTGCAAATGCAGGATAGTTAATGGTAACTTGGAAGATATTGGGACGTGCGCCCCCACCTCGTAATTTTGCCTTAAAATCGTCTACTCCTAAAATTGCCATGTCTACCTCCTTACACCGTTCCTACGACTTCTTCGAAGTCAACGCCTGTACGAACAGCAACAAAATTCAGAGTGACGTAGTTGATAGAACGTGCAGGTTTAATGAAAATATTTGCAATAAACTCGTTACGATCAATCACGGCTCCAGTGTTGTTGGTTTCATCACAGACAACTTTAAAGTCTGTAATACCTCTACGACCTTTCACCTCTCGGAGCACTGGTTCTACTATGTTGACAAACTCTGCGCGAGTAAACTCATCGTTAAACTCGAACATAACTTGTTCTGCTGCTTTTCCAATCGCACGTTCTAGGACTAAGAATAGTCTTCGGACGTTGATCCTGTCAAATGCAGATGGGCGACCAAGTTTTGTTTTGTCACCGAACAACAGTACACCTTGGCCTGGGATGTTTGCAATGGGGTTAACCGCTGCTTTGTATAGTGTATCCCTTTGAGACTTTGTAGGTGACCAACTGATTGCAGTAATACCTAGATATCCACCACGTCTTGAACCTGCAGGAGAGAACCATGGTGCACGATTTAAATCGGTTGCGGCCATGATACCTGCAGTAGATGATGCGGCAGGGATCTGAATAAACTGATCATTGTACTTATCGTACACTTTCAAGAAGTTTCCATCTGCTACCAGATATGATGAACTTGTGAAAGTTTCAGCGGTTGTAGTGATATTGGTTGTTATTGTTGCAGTATTAGTCAAATTAATTACGTCTGACCTTGCAGGTGAAGCGCAGACTACGCAATCTTTACGTAGACCTGATGCTGTTGAAATTAAATCATTCACAACAGTTGTTTGATCTGTACGACTGTTCATCGATGGAGCGACTAAGAAGTCAACTTCTACGATGTCCTTATCTTCGAATAGGTCAAAACCTGTCAAGACTTCAGATGTTCCTAGTATACCTGAGTTTGAACCTTTTGTGAATGTGTGATTTGTTGCTGCAGTTAAGCCTGGTGCAAAGTTGTCACCAGAATCTGCAGTAGTACCTGCACCTGCAGAAGAATAGTCTGAGTCGAATCCAACCATGTGGACGTATTCGGATCTCGCATTAACTATATCCTGTGCGAAGTTAGTAGTACCATCAGCATTTTTAGCATCACTTGCAATTGAAACGAAAGGATATCTTTCTAGTACTGTACCTTTTGTTCCTGTTAGTTCTCCACCATTATCTACAACTACAACGTGTATTTCATCGTTAGATGCATTTTTGTTTGATGCATGTGATGATGTGCCAGGCGCGGCATCGAAGTCATCTTTGTACGACCATGCATTAAATGCAGTACTATTAGGTGGGCAAATTGATACTTGAATTGAGTTACCTAGTTCGCCTGGGTAACGTGCAATCAAAGTGTGTGAATCTGAATCCAAAGCGCTCTGCTGTGACGCGAAATCATTATCGTTCTTTACTAGTTCCATAGGTAAGGAACCATCATTATCTGTTGCTAGTTGTCCTGTAGTAGAACGAGCATTCTTTGCAGCCGAGGTAACCTCGCGTACAACTTGTAAAGAACCTGAGTAACGTAAAAAGTAGGATGCGCTGTGGAAGTCTATGGTATTTGCTGAGTCTGGAGATGCAAAGGTGTTGACAAGAGAAGTCTCGTTGTCTATCAATACTCTTTGTTCTGCAGGCCCCCAGCGAAAGTTCCCAACGGTTGCGCCAGTAGTTGACTGTACGTTCGGAACGCCACCAGTCAGATCTATTTCTTTGACGACAACGGCTGGCGAAGCAGACGGTGTTGAAAGTGCCATGTTATCTTCCTCTGTTAAAAATTATATGTTCCATAATACGATTAGTCAACATACCATTATTTATAATATAATTACTTTACAGTGGTAAGTCATCAGTATCCCACACAAAGCGTTCAGTTTCATCGACTCTTATTCTCCATGGATCATCTTGGTTCTCTATTTGTTGTATCGCTGCAGATCCATCATCGATAAACCCGAATGGCACAACATCGTTCTCTATTTCTTGCATTTTTTGTTGAAACATCATTTGTTTTAGATTAATATCTGTCATATCAGAAAAGTATTGAGTAGACACAAAATATCCAAATAAAACAAGATTCATCATCAAATCATCATGATTTCCATCTGAGGCCTCGAATGATTGTCCTTTTGCCTCAAACGTTGATATCTCTAATATAGTAGCATCATCGTTAATTGTCAAGCGATTTGTTTCTAAAATATCTTTTATTGCAGAACATCCCAGACGTTTAGTCTTACGGTTGATCTCAATACCTATTGCATTTGCTTTAACTGAGGACTCCACATGCACGTTTTCATATTCTAAATCATGATACAATCCATTACACACTACTCCACCTTGGTCATTTGACTCCACAACAACATACGCATCATTGTAGGGTTTTGCATATTTATAAATAATGTTTGGGAAGAGCAATGGCGAGATAGTGTTATTGCGATATACAGCAACCTGTGCAAACGGGCGAACGCTAATATCGATCAAAGTAAATGTGGAATAGTCCTGACCTCTTCCCTTTGAAACATCTACGGTCATGATGTAATCATGATCTTTTTGTGGTTCTTCATATATCTTTAGTAGACCACCTTCCATATATCTCTTTGCAGGTTTTGCACGTAGGTTAAGTAATGTTTCTGCGTTTACGAGTGTGTCTCCAGTTCCGAAGAATGTATTACCAAACTCCTGATCAAACTGTAATTGACTTGTATTGGATATGGTTTGTAGTTTCCAGTCTTCGTCACGGTTTGGTACGTCCCACCAGTCTACCCGAAAACTTTTAAACTCATTTATCTCTTGGACAGATCCTTCCCATATCTTATGGAACTGATTACCAATACCGTTTGCAGTAGATGTCACAATAACTTTGGTGTCTCTACCTGCAGAGATAACAGGATATGTAGATGTATAGAATTCTGCGGCACGTTCTACGAAAGCAAACTCATCAAGATATAGAAGGTTAACAGACATACCACGAATGGAACTCCCAGAAGTAGCAGCGGCAAGTATACGTGAATTGTTAGAAAATTCCAGACTTCCTTTATTGAGTGCTTTCGACCCAGGCTGAAGAAAGAACGGAATGTTTTCCAACATGAGTGTAATGCGGTTAAGCATTTCACGTGCAGTTGCACCTTTGTTTGCGAGGATTGCGACTGTTTTTTCTGGGTTGAAGAGGACATACCATAACAAGTAGGCACATGCACTAATGCTTTTACCAGATTGTCTACATGCGAGGACGACACTGAATCTGTTTTCTTGGAATTGCTCAAACATTTTCCTTTGATATGGATATAAAACAAAGGGAACCATCCCATCGTCTAGAGAAATAACCTTTACATAAGTTTCTACAAAGTATATAGGATTGTCCATACACTTCTTATATTCTTGTAATAGGTTTGGAGTCCATTCCTGTAGGACACCATCTCTCTTTACGTTAGGGTTCCCTAGATATGACTCTTTCTGCTTCAACATCAATCACATTATCTTCTTTTAGCATCTTTTGAATATCTGAGGTAGAACCTAAGTAGTAGTTATTTTGTTGATTTTCTACTTGCGGTAGTTTCTCATCATCATTCAATTGTTTTTGTTTCTTATTTAAATCTTGTAGTTTATCGTTGACATCTGCAACATTTTTAATTAAACCAGATAATACTTCATATGCACGAGGATGCTCTGATTCACGAGCAACCTCTATCATATTTTCTAGTGCGTCTTTTCCTTTTTCGATCAACTCATATAAAGTGTCACGAGAATAATCATAGTCATTATTTATTTTTTCATCATCACTCATTTGTCATCGGATTAGAATCCGCCTCCACCGCCACCAGATGAGTCTAGTATTGTAGCACCAAGTACAGATACAACTTTAAAAGATCCACCACTGAATACTGCAAGTGTTGCGTCTCCTGCATTACCATCTGTTACATATATCATTTGACCTTCAGTTCCAGATGGTGCGGTAGCAACTGTGTATGGAAACAGTTTTACTGTGTCTACACGTGCTTGTACGTAATCACTATCTATAAGGGCAACCGAAACTTCTGCTCTATTGTTTACATATGCAGAATCTACTATGCTTTCTATGTAAGTTTGACCTGCAATTCCTTGTACATAGGAAGAGTCAATAAAAGTTTTTACCGTAGAAGAATCTGTTAAAGTATCTATTTGTGTATTAAGGTGAGTGAAATTGCCGTCTAGTTCTGCAAAGGTAAGTTCACTGCCTTTTGTGTTTCTTAATGTGATGGGCATTTATTTCTCCTTATGCGCTATCATCAAAGGCGAGATCGATATCAGTATCGAATCCATAGTCACTATCGGGCATTCCGATTATTGTGGTTGGGTTAGGTGTTACAGTTAACCTTTCTGCACGTATGTCAGAGTCACCGTCTGCACCTGCTTCACGAAAGAAAATGTCTGCAACAGATTTTCTGATAACAGTTGAGTTTGCGATTGGGCCGAAGAAGGATACTTTCATCTCAAAAGACAACGTATATACGATTGTTCTTCTTTGTGCCATGTCTGCTTCGAAATCATCTGAGAAAGCAACACCCAACATAACAATTGGGATATCCTCTTTGAAATCTGGAAACTCTTTTGGAAATGATTTTATCGTCACAGTGTATTGAGGATTGAATGTAGGTAGTATTTGTTCTACAATCTGTAAAGCATCATCTTGACTCTTTGCGTAAATATTTAAATCAAATGAAATTGTGTAAGGAACTGGGGAAAAAAACTTCTGAGCTGTAGGAAATGGTGTTGAGTCATTAAGTTTCTGACCACGACCTTTAAAGGTACTAGTCTTAGTCAGTTGCCTTGTGTTATCGTAAACAAAACTTGTTATCTCAAAAGACATACGAGGAAGTTTTATCGCAGTCTTTTCGTCTGTGTATAGATCTGTTTGTTGTCTAATTCTCTCTAAGAATTTCTTTCTAGGTGCATATGCAAGAGGAACTTTTAATTGATTTAAAACTCCACCAGAAGCATTCTTGCGGATCACATAGATACTGTTAAACAGTCTCCCAAAGAGGGAAACTGATTTTCTTATCTTCTCATGGTAAAAGTGTGTTCCAAACATTTAGTATAACGCATTCCATTGTGTTCCATCCCAGAAAACTGGATATGGTACGCTTCCACCCTTACTTGAAGGATCCCAGTTAGTACCGTCTGCGACTGCAAACATACCAGCTTTGAGACCTAGTGCACCAATTGTTGTTGCAGTAGGAGCAGATGATTGAGGCACTTGATAAAGCACATCATTAAATTGTCTTACAGTGCCTATCGCTGTAACATTATCACCATCGTTAAAGAATGTTCTACCAGTTTTATCGTTGTGGTAAATTTTACCTTTTCTATCAGACAGAGTAGAAGTTGTATCTGTATCCCAATTAGAAGTACCACTGTTATATTGATAAAACGCTGTTGCACCATTCCCTTGGAAATGAATAATTGATTCAGGTGTATCGGGTACAAAAGATAGACCAGAGAAAGACGCAGGGCCTTGTGACTGTGCAATGTAACCATATGGTACTGCGCCAGCAAATCTTTGAGTTCTCGTATCAGATGATAGATCAAAGGTAATTTCTGTGTTATCATCAATTGATGTGCTATTGAACTCTGATGTTTTAATTGAAAGACTCGCACCAATCTTACGAACAAGTACTTTTGTTCCATTTGGAAATGCGTTCCAATCAGATGATGATCCGTTACCTGCTGTTCCTAGACTTGTACCGTTTGATAATAATGCCTGATTACGAGTTGTATCTGAATGTCCTGATTGACCCAAGTTAAGTACAAGACCCCACATTAATCCTGCTTGGACAAAATTACCGTGTGTTTGTCTAATAGCACTTAACGTATAGTGTTTTCCATCCTCTATAACATAACCAACAACAACACCCACAATATCATCATCAGTACCTGTCGATTTTAATGTTGCCGTATGTGTGTAACTATCATATTTTCTTGGTGAATAGAACCCTGTTGCTGATGATGTGTTCAGAGAATTTTCAACTGCACCAGTACCTGAATTATATGCCCACGCATTTAAATCTGTTTGATTTGCAAGAGGTTGACTTGAACCTTGGTGGGAAAATCTATTCCAAGTGTTAAAAACAACTAGTGGATCAGTTGGTGCTTGTGCGTCTGTAAGTTCTGTAGAAGTTTCAATAAACTTATCACTGAGTGCGACTAAAGCATTATCTGGAGAATTATAGTCGTACACTGATTTACTATTTACTTTTAACTCACCATTATCAGTGGATACTGTATCAGTCCCAAGAAAGATTGTACTACTTGAAAGATGTAACTGTCTCCATTTCTTAGATGCCGTACCTAAGTCACGTGCACTATCTGCGTCTGGAACAAGGTTTGTTGCAAGGTTTAATAAATTATTTGCAAGATCAGTATCACTTACATAGCCAGCACTATTGGTCAATTCAGAGTTATTTGTTGGTATTGTTGGAGTACCAGTTAAGGAACTATATGCAAAGTCTTGTGCAGTTTGTCTTGCCTGTACATATGACGCATTAACTGTAGATGTCACTAGTGATGAGTCTTGAAAACGATCTCTTAATTGGATATATGCAGAGTCAACTAGATTTGTAGTAAGATCAGAGTCTATACCCTCTTGACCAATAATAGAAATAATATGATTTGAATCTAATATGTTAGGTTTACCAGTTAACGAATTGTATGTAAAGTCTTGAGGTGTCTGACGTACCTGTACATATGCACTATCAATCAGTATAGTAGCATCGACACTGTCAAATAAATCTGGAACATCTGTTAAGGAAGTATATGAAAAATCCTGTTGTGTTTGTCTCGACTGTATGTGTGAACTGTCAATTAAATTTACGACTAATCCAGAGTCTATATTACTTTGATTTGCTTGAATGTATGTTGCATCTATCAATGATTGTGTTGCAACGGAATCTAAGTAATGAGTTTGTCTTGCCTGAACGTGTGCTGCATCTATTAGTGAAATTGCTTCAGATGAATCTAAGAAATCAAACTTCAACTGTCTTGATTGCACATATGCACTATCTACAATTCCTATGACGTTTGCAGAATCTACTTTTGTGTTAACAGCATCTGATAAGGATTGAAAGTTACCGTCTATCTCTGAGACAGTTAATCTACTCCCTTTTGTAGCTCTGAATATAATTGGCATGTTTTTATCCTATTGCGTTAGATATATTTAGTTGTTTTCTGCATCACCGAATGGGTTATCTTCTGTGAAATCTAAGAAATCGTCACTAAAATCTGTAAATGTCTCGTTTTGTTCTGTTTCTGAAATTTTATTATCTTCACTAACTGTCGTTATAGTAAATCCAGTAAGTGCATTATTTGTTACGTTTAGTAGTGTTCCACCAGTTGTGAAGGTATGATATTTACCATCGTCTGCACCAACATGTGCAAGATATAAGCAACGATCACTGTCACCTGCAGAATCAAGATCGATGTTTTGAATCTCACCAGTAATTGTAACACCATCTGCAATAACTTGTTTGACTGTATCACCGATTGAATAATCACTATCCATTGAACTACCACCATCAAAAGCAATGAGTGGTAATGTTTCGTATCCTGATCCACCATTTGTAACTACAACAGATGTTACAAGACCTGTCGCGGAATCTATTATCGCTGTTGCTTCTGCACTGTCATCTGGATCTCCACCCACAAATCTTATAGTTGGTGGTGTTGTATAATATGTACCACCAGTAAGTATAGACACAGTTGATATTGTACCAAGTGGCCCATATCCAGAATCGAATACATTATCATCGTACTCAAAATTCATAGTGACTGACGTAGTAGGTTTCTTAGGTGCAGTTAGACAAACTTTGTACTGATAAGAACCTGTCTTCTCAATATCTTGAATACCTTCGATACCTGTGTCAAAGTCTTCTCCTGTGTATTCAAATAGAGTTGCCCTCATTTTGTATACTGGTAAGTTCTCTATCTGATAGAACGGTTGTTCATGTTCTACGTGTTGTATCTCAAACATTTTATTTGTAAGAGGAAGATAAATCAAATCACCCTCTGTAGGTCTGTCGGTTGCAATGTCATTGTCTGGTCTGCGAACCTGTGCAGAGAATCTTGTACGTGCAACCACAAAGGTTGCTTCGTCTCTAATCTCTACACCAAACCTAGTGAATAGATCTCCCTCTCCGTCAAATCCTTCTACGTTCTCTATGTACATCTCTATCTTATGAGATGTTGGGAATCGAGATGTAACATCATCTCCTAATAGCACATCTTCGTTTACCAAGTCTCTCGGTAAATAGTATACATCTTGTCCATAGATCTTTAATGACTCTATGACTAAGTCTGCATAGAGATCCATTTCAGATCTTACTTTCTCCGAGAAGTAGAGGTTACGAGCCATTTATATTATCCTATAAAAAAGTCAACGGGCATTTCATGTTCTAGTCTAATTGTCTCTCTTAACCTTTCTAACTCTGATGTACCATCATCATATAATTGTCTTCCATTAAATGTTACACCGCCTGGTAATTGTACCCCCTCAAACTTGATAAGGTTCATTCCCCATTGTTGTTTAAACAATGAAGTAGTGTAATCTTTTAACCACATGTCGTTATAAATCGATGTGTGAGTATTTGGATCTATTATAGTGTAAACTTCCGCAACCACATACTCACCGACTTTTATATCTTTATCATGGAAGTCTCCGAATATGTGTAATCTATCTTGATGTCTAGACCACTGGACTTGTGGGGTTCCGTTTAGTTTCATGTCCAGTATTGACAAGTATTGTTGCATCTGCTCGTAGTATCCCAGATCTCCTGCGAAGTTTTGCAAGTCTGCGATATCATTTAACATCATTTGATATTTAATGTCAAAGAAATTAAACGATGAGTTGAAAGAAGATGCAACTGGAAATAGTTTGGTCACAGTTAAAACATCTGAAGATATCGGAATGTATTCATTATCGACATCAGTCTGAGTAATTAAATGTTTTAAGTATGTCCTGACCGTTGCGTCTGAGTGGTACTCTTGATAGTACTGTAATGCCTCATCGACACGGTCTTCCATTTGATCTTCATCGATGTTGATCTCTAAAACTGGATCGCCAAGTCTTCTTTTGGCATAGTCTATGAGATCTTGTCTAGATGCAGGAACCGCCATAATAGTCTCCAAAAACTAAATTATTTGGTACTATTTATAATGTTTTTACTTTACAATTATGCGGCATTTCCAGAAAGAGCTGCACCGTTTGACGATTTAAAAAGTAAATCACCAAAGTCTGTTGCGTTACTAGTTGTTTGTACCGTAACGTATTCCATGGTAACCTGACTAGCGCAACCGAAAAACACCGCATATACTCCATCGCACGCCGCGGATTTACCACCAACAGTCTCTACTGACAAATTTCCAAAATCTATAGCATCAGTTAAATTTTGTGTTACATTATAAGTTATATCTGAGGTATGAGATGAAATTTCATCTCCACCAGAGGTGACTCCCCTAGTAGCATCAGAAGTTGATCCTTGACCATCACCATGAGGATGGGTATTACTAATTCCAGTTGCATTACCTACTGTCTGAGTTGTTAGATATGCTATCCAAGAACTATAATAACTATTATTAGTTCCAACGTACAACACACTACGAGTTGCATCATTCCAAGCTGAGTTGTTTCCGCCTGGAGTTCCAGTAGACCCAAAGTTTGACGCATTGCTTTGAGTGTCTATGGTGATGTATTCAATAGTGCTTCTACTACCTGCAACAGCGGAATACCCACCCATCTGTAATCCATAAATTCCATCACTTGTTCCAGACGCATTATAGTTAGTATAATGTCTTGTCGGGTTTGACAAAGTTGTGTAGTAATTCACGTAACCAAAAAGCGTAGTGTTTCCCAGTGTCGCAGGAGTAATCATATCAATATTTCTATCTCCCCACCAAGGCCCATTTATCTGATCACGAGTTCCACCCCAAAAAATACCTCTAGTACCATTGCTAATGTTTGAAGTTATTTCATCTTTAGCACGACTCAAGTTTCCAAAATCTTGTGCGTTGGCAGGTGTAGCAATATTACCATAGTTTAAGTCATTAACCACGGCGTTATAATTAGATCCATTACCGTTATAATCTGATCTAGTATAACCAATATTCATAACATACCTAGCACCACCCCAAGCAGGTGCTGTTATTGGAGCAGTACTATACGAAATAGTTACGTCTTTGGAAACAACATTGACACCGTCATTCCATCTAAAAGTGTAAACAAATTCACCACTAGAATCTTCTAGGTTACCTGCAGCGACTGCATCCCCTATTTGATCGGCAGTCTTAGGAGTAAAAGTCCATACAGAAGAATCGTTAGTAATAGTAACCAAGTATTGGGCACTGTCTGTAACGACACTGGTATCTACTAATACATCTGAGTCAACATCAGTTGCAAGTGCAGTAATAGTTAAGGGTGTTACAGAATCTGAAATGGTGTAAGTTGCATCTGGTTCTGTAACCCATGTTGGGCCTGCAGTGTTTAGATTTGTGTCTGCATTGTACCAACCAGACCCATCAGAAATATAAAGTCTACCTATACTATCGTTAATTTTTACAAGTGCTTTCTGACCATCACTCAATCCAGTGGTAGGTAAACTATCTAAACTATTAAGATATACCACAGATCCAGATACATTTGAAGTAATAATTGTTTCTACTTCACTCGAATCAAAAGAATCAATCTTAGAACTCTTTACTCCTCCTTGAGCATTTATTAGATCTGCAAGTTTTCTGTTAAAACTACTCATTATGGTAAATCCCAAATATAAAGTGTACCATTTGAATCTGCAGTACTACCAAAGTCATTAGGTGCAGTCGCAGAAATATATCCATCAGACGCTGCAACAAATTGACCAAATCTATCATTTGTTGCTACACCTTGAGCATTTGGATTATCTATTGTATGTAGTAGGTTACCATTGGTTATATCAAATACATATACTACACCCGAAGCATCTCCAGTTGTATCCTCATAAGGTGTACCACAGACAACATACTTATCGTTAATTGCAAGTCCAAAACCGAAATAATCATATTCTTCAGTTCCAGTCGGATTAGGATTTTCTAAAGTATGTAGTAGGTTACCAGTTGATATGTCATAAACATATACTGCACCAGAATATTCATAATTGTTGGGGTTAGGGCCTTTTTCACTGTACGCACTTACAGCAAAATAATTGTCACTAATTGCAACTCTATATCCAAATTGATCATAATTACTCGTGTCTTGTGCATTAGGGTTTGTTAATGAATATACTACATTACCTGTAGAAACATTAAATACATATGCCGCACCTGAACTTGAACCACCTGCATCATCCTCTTGGTGTGCACCAACAATAGCATAATTTCCTTTAATTGCGACAGCGTTTCCAAATATGTCACTCTGTCTAGTACCATATGCATTTGGATTAGTCAATGAATGACGTAATGAACCATTAGATAATCTGAATATGTAAGCTTTACCAGAACCATCATCAGATGAGGAACCTGATTCCTCTTCTAATCTAGCACCTACTATAACGTGATCATCATCCATATCGGATGAGAGTCCAAATTGATCACTGGATGGAGATCCATAGTGATTTGGATTAGAAAAGGTATATACTAATGAACCAGTTGATATATTGTATACATACGCTTTACCAACATCCAAATATGATGTCCAGTCATCTTCATTTGGTGTAGAGATTAATACCTGACCATTGTTATTGATGCCTACATCCTTACCAAAATTATCATTATCAAAGTTAGAATTAGGATTAGGATTACTAATTGTTCTTACCAAATTACCTGTGCTATTTTCAAAAATATATGCTACACCATCTCCAGTATTTGATGCAGTATCCTCATTTGGTACACCTATTACAGTGTAAGTGTCAGACATAGCAATTGTACTACCAAAATAATCACCACCACTACCAGTATAATTATTTGGATTAGGTATTGTCCATTTTAAAACAGGGCCCCTATTTACAGTGTTATAAGTTATTGTTACTGCTTTTGCAACAAAGTTTGTTCCATCACTCCATTTAAACGTGTAGATAAAATCACCATTAGAATCTGTAAGATTGCCTGCATTAATTGCAGTTCCTATCTCAGTTTTTGTTTTAGGTGTGAATGTAAATACGGATGAGTCATTAGATATCGTTGCCATGTATAGTGCACTGTCACTACCAAAACTTTGATTAATTAAATTTGGATTGTCCGAATCTTGAGGTTTAGCAATTACTATAAGTGGTGTCGCGGAATCCACAATTTCGTATGTTGATGAAGGATCACTAACCCAATAAGGTGAAGAACTAATTACATATCCTGTATTATACCAACCAGATCCGTTTGACACATAATGTCTTTTATTCTCTTCTACAAATGCTTGGAGACCCAAGGATAGATTTGTAAGTGGTAAAGAGTCCAGTGTTTCAAAATATTGCATTGGAATTGATTGAACCGCTGCAGAATCTAAAGTACTTCCTAACTGATCAACATTTGTTATAAATGCATTATTGTTGGAGTTTTCGAACGCAGAAGAACGAAGTATCCTAACAATGTCTAATGACTTACTCATTATTACCACGCAATAGTTATTGAGGATGCTGAATAGTTAGAAACAGCGTTAGCTTGAAATCGATGGTATTGTTGCGCCAAGGACGATGCTTGATAGAGCGCTTGTATGTAATATATACTTCTGTTAACACTACCTAAAAGAGTTCCATTTGTAGCACTGGTATATGTTCTTTGTCCCTCTCTTGTACCATGAACTTCCAATAGTCCAGTCTTACTTGCATATCCTGTAGGAGGCGTGGCGGAAGCAACGGTATAATAACTATTTACGCTAGGAGTAGTATAATCTATCTGTGCATGGTTATATAGTGGTGTTACTCCACCTCCAAAGGTTATTAATGTTGCCATCTTATAAGATGTTGAACCATCAGATTGGTTTAAATTTACACCATTAGTTAAGAGTTCATCTCCTACAACAGTGTCCTCCCAAACGTAAGAACCATAACCTGTATTACCAATAGAATAACCCCATTCATATGAATATGAATTTGAAAAATTGCCATTAGGAAAACTAACCTGAGTAGAAGGATAACCTAGTCCATGCAGAACTACTACTGCCCTGTCACCTGCTATTGTCCCTGATGGCATTGTCAGATTTAAAGTAGTAGGTGAAGATCCAAAACTTCCCCAAACACCCTGTGCAAAACCTCTAAATGCAACATCACTATTTCCTGAACTGTTAGGAGAGTATGATATAGTTGATATTTTACTTACAAAATTTATTCCGTCAGACCACTTGAATGTATAAACAAAGTCACCATTGGAATCTGTTAAGTTACCTGCGGCAACCTCAATTCCGATACTGTCTGCACTCTTCGGTGTAAAAGTAAACACTGATGAATCATTACTTATGTTTACCATATATTGTGCACTATCAGTACCAAAACTTTGATTAACTATAGCACTACTTGGCCCATCCGAGTCAAATGCTTTTGCAGTAATAATCAAAGGAGTTTGAGAATCTACAATTTCATATGTAGATAAGGGTTCTGAATCCCAGTATGGAGTTGCATTTATCAACGCAACGTTAAACCAACCAGATCCATTTGACATATACAATCTGTTTGTTCCAGAAACGTATGCTTGTTGTCCTGCTTCTAAATTAGTTATGGGCAGAGAATCTAATGTAGAAAAATGTTCTAAACCAATATTTTGTACCTGTGCAGAATCGACACCTGTAGGAGAACTGGTGTTCAATAGAACTAAGTTAGACGGATTATCTGTTTCTGTCTTACCTAATATTTCTGCTATGTCTCGTGATCTACCCATTTAATTAAATTCCTGTACTATACTGATAACATTTCACTCATATTTAATTAGTTGACTCTCCATCTAAAGAAGAGACCAAATCTACATTTGTGGATGGAAATGATCGTCCATTACCCCAAATAATTCTTACTGCACCACCACCACCAGCACCGCCATTTCCAACACCATTACCGTGGTTTCCTGCACCACCACCTCCATATCCTGAGGCATCTGGCGCATTTGTACCGCTACCTGTCTGAACTGAAGGACTACCATTTGTGCCTCCCGAACCACCTCCACCTGCTGTACCAGCTGTACTTCCCTGAACACCACTACCAGCTGCTCCATTACTACCTTCACCATAGATTCCAACACCACCACCTGATGCACCAGAATAAACATCAGAACCTGAACCTGTGTTTGTCCAAGTACCGCCAGAACCACCACCACCACCGCCTTGACCTGCAGTTGGGCTTACATAGGAACCATTTCCTGCGGATGAACCTCCACCATTACCACCATTGCCACTATATCCACCTGCGCCTGCACCACCACATGCTATGTAAGATGGAGCACCGCCTGATTGCCCATATCGTAAACCTATACCCCCATTACCGCCACCATCTCCTACATAAGTACCTCCCTGAGATGGAAGAGTTCCTGCAGAATATGGCACACCTGCAGGCCCTCCAAAACCAGCAACTGTGGAATTGTTGATAAAATAACTATCTCCACCTGCTGCACCACCTGTTACATTATCAGAAGTACCAGTAGCATCTCCTGCACCACTAGCATTAACAACAACAGTATATGTTTGGCCAGGTATCACGGTAATATTATTTTTCCAACCTAAACCACCACCAGTACCACCCGATCCAAAATAGTTATCACCTCCACCACCTCCGCCTACTGCAACAACAGAAACTGAAGTGACACCAGCTGGTGCAGTCCAATTATATGTGCCTGAGATTGTGTATACATGTCCACCTGAAGAACCAGCTGCAGATGCAGCATTATATGAAATAGTTGCCGCCTTGGAAACAAAACTAATACCATCTGACCACTTGAATGTATAAACAAAGTCACCATTAGAATCAGTTAGGTTACCTGCCGCTACTTCTATACCTATAGAGTCTGCACTTTTTGGAGTAAATGTCCACACAGATGAATCGTTAGATATAGTTGCCATATACTGAGCACTGTCACTAACAATCGATTGGTTGATAAGACTTCCATTATCAGAGTCTATTGCTCTCGCAGTTATGATAAGAGGCGTTGCAGAATCTGCAATACTGTAAGATGCGTCTGGTTCCCCACCAGAGTCCCAACGTGGAGTTCTGTTAACCAAAGTTGTATTATACCAACCCAAACCATTTGAAACATAAAGTCTGTAATTACTTTTTACAAATGCTTCGTCACCTGCAGTCAACCCTGTACTCGGTAAAGAGTCAAGTGTTTCATAAACAGAAACCCCAGATCCTGAGATTGCAGATACCTGTGAGGAATCTAAACCTGTTGTACCTTGTTGTGCTTCGACCTGTTGTCTTAAACTACTGAGTGTTACCATCTTAGTTCTCTATCAATATCCAACCTTGAGCGACATTATAGTAAACGAGACCAATACCTGCACGATCAACATCTATTACTAAGTTTGATGTGCCACCTTGTATCTTATGTCCATTTCTAGCTACTGTTATATTATATGTAGACGCATTACCAGTCCCATCTAAAATTCTTATTTCATCACCCATAGATGCGGTTAAAGGTAACGTTAAAGTTTTTGCACTAGTAGTATCTACAATGTTTCTACTATTTGAAGTAAGCGTTACAGGTGATGAAGTTATTTCTGACCAAGTCGCAACGTTTTCAGCGAGACTTGTTGTTATAAGACCTTGAACTTCCGCACGATCTAGACCAATATTATTACCAGTTAGTTTGGTAATCGTTAAGTTGTCTCCTAAATCAGCAGCATCTGTTAAAGTTAATACAGAACCTGAACTGTCTTTGAAGTCCTCAGTTCTTAGTAATAAACCATTCAAATACACATTGACTAGGCCACTGTCATATGATAATGTTTGACCATGGATATCTGCACCACTAAAGTGAGTTTGACCAATTGAAGCAGTATATTCAAATGTATCAAATGTGAGAGGTGTTGCAACAGAACTTAAATCTGCAGGCATGAATGTAAAGATTTTTACTTCATCATTTAAAACAACAGCAGAGTTAAATGTGACTGTACTAGTATTTGTGGCGACATAATCTGTATTTTCAACGAGAGCGATACCGTTTAAATAAACGATCATTCCTGACTGTTGATACAGAAGTGCATTACCATGTCTATCATCACCAGTAAATACAGTTTGTCCATCGGTTGCAACAAAATCAAATGACTTAGCAATATATTCTTGTGCGTTGAATGTTTGGATGGTGTAATTATCTACAGGTACTGCTGAATCTGTTAGGACTATCTTATTACCGTTTTGTGTAAGATAATCTGTACGTTCATCCATCAACACATTATTTTTAAATACCTGAACTCCACCACTAAAACCTAGTCCATTACCAGTTAAAGTTTTTCCTGTAACACCTGCAAAATGATATTGTCTTGTGTTGAGACTTGATGCAGCGACAGTTGAAGAAACATGGACACTCATGATGTCTGCAGAGTCTGCTGCATCTAATAAGGTCACCGTTGAATTTGTTTTGGTGTAGTCGTTTGTCTCAGAAAGTAAGATACCGTTTAAGTAAATAGATATAGCACCAGTTGCCATATCTAAGGATCTACCATTATTATCTGTACCTGAGAATATTGTATCTCCAGAATCTGCAGTATATTCAAATACAGTTTGATTAAATGTAGATGTGGTATTGACACGACCAATTGTTTCTATTACAGTGACCGAGTAACCACTGTCAGCTGCGTCATCAAGTGTTACTTGAGATGACGTTATGGTATAGTCTGTTGTTAATTCTTGAAGAACACCATTCAAATAGACTTCGGTATTGTTTGGATCTACATCAAAAAGGTTACTAAATTTATCGTTACCAGTAAATACAGTTTGGTTCGCAGATGCATCAAAGAAATACTTGTTGACTTCCAAAGAACCACGTGATAGTATAGATTGTCTTGCTTGTACATATGCAGAGTCAATTATTCCTACAATGTTTGCAGAATCTACTGTACCAGATCCACCACCACTACCACCACTTGGAGGTGTGTACTTGATGATTTGTACTATATCATTTAATGTAGCAGATGTTGTCAGTGTGACCGTAGAAGAATCCGTCAATGTGAAATCGTCTGAGTCTACGAGAAGGATACCATTTAAATATACGTTTATCTGTGTATCACTTGCATCATATGCAAGAACAGTTCCAGTGTCATCAGAGTCTGTAAATGCTAACTGACCTGAGTCTGCAGTGTATACGAACTTACTTAATGTTATACCATCTGCAGTTCCGCCACCGCCTCCACCAGATCCACCTGTATTGGTTGATGGATTGAATGTTAAGACACCAGTACTATTGTCATATGCAAGAGCACCACCACCAGAAGCAGCACCAGTTGTTACACTTATACCTCCTCTTGCAGTTGCAAGTGTGATACCTGCACCAGTATATCTTGCACTAACATATGCGGAGTCAACTAAATTAGTTACAAGTGTAGTGACACCAGCTGAATCAACAGTTCCACCACCACCAGTTGTTTGTCTCGATTGTACATATGCACTGTCGATTAATTGTATAGCAAGTGCAGAGTCAAGGAAATCTAATGAAGGTTTATTTGATAAACTATTATAGTTTCCACTAAAAGCATCACTAGCATTTGCAAGTTCAATCCAGTTACCACCATGTGCGAAGTAACCTTTACCAGTTCCATGTACATGTGCAAACATACCATGGTAAGTAGATGCACTTGGTAGGTCACCTGTAGTAGAGTAAACGTTTGCATATAGGATTTTGTTTGCACCGAAGTCTATATCACCAAGACCGATGCGTGTTCTGTTCTGGATATAATTCGAGTCAATTAATGATGTTGTAGTTGACGCATCATAGTAAAGATTTGATGAACCTTCTGTAAGATCATCTGTAGTAAATCCAGTTAGGTTACGAGTCTGTGTAAAGACCGCATTCCCCATGTAACCATGGTTGACGCACTGGTAGTAAAGAACTGGAGGAGTGCTCTCACTAATAACAATTTGTGTGTAGGCCCCTGCCTGTCCTGCATTACCATTATAACTGACTCCAGTTGAATATAGAGTTGTTCTTGCGGCGTCATAGTAAAATCTAATCTGGTGAGTACCGTTAGTTCCGTTAGCCTGGTCGAACCGATATGTATTGCCTGGGACAAGTTGTAAGAACGGAGACTCTACACCATCAATCAGATAACCATTAGAAGATCCAGATCCTTGATATCTGTGTGCAGATGTTTTAGATACAACCTCTACTGAGTATGTGTGTTGTGTTCCACCGTCATGTGGAAACTCAATATACTTAGCATCGACCACCGCACCAGTACTGATCTCATTATCACCACTTGAGTTGAAAACGTTTTTAACATCAGTGGTTGTTAATGTTGAAGGTGTATTCGATAAGTTGTTATAGTTTAGATAGTATGATCCGTGTTGACCATCCAAAGTATCAGCGTCAACATTCAACGCATTGACATATGCGGTATTGACATTTGGTATAGTTGGTGTATTACTAAAGTTATTATAGTCTAGGTAATAAGTTCCATGTTGACCATCTAATTGATCTGCGTTGAGTGCTTCAGATGCATTGATTGCAGAGTCTGCACCAGATACTCTTGCGTTTACATATGCACTATCCACTACAAGTAAAACTGAACTTGAATCTAAGAAATCAGATGTGTTATATTTTACTTGTCTTGATTGTACATAAGATGCATCGACTGTAGATGTGACCAAAGAAGAATCTTGGAAACGATCTCTAAGTTGAATGTATGCAGAGTCAACCAGTGCAATGACAAGATCCGAGTCAAGACCTGCAGAGTTTACAATGTCTAGGACTGTTGCAGAGTCAACGAAGTCATTACCGAAAGACGGTAACGTAGGTTTACCAGTTAGAGAACTGTATGCAAAATCTTGTGCGGTTTGTCTCGCCTGTACGTATGCATTGTCAACCAACGCAGTTGTATAATAAGAATCTAAGAATGGTGCTTCTGCGACTCTTCCTAGAACATATGCGGAGTCAACAGTATCTGTAATATTGTTTACGATTGTGACTGTGATATTACTATCTGTCTCCATTGCAGTCGCAATGTAACCAGAGTCTATAACAGACTTGACTGTTACTGAGTCGAGATAGTTCGCATCATTTGTAAATGTAGAAACTGGTAATGCACTTGCTAATGAGGTGACTACTGATGAGTCAATCTTATGATCACCTATATTCTCTGCAGCCAGTTTTATTTCCGCACCATTATGACGGTTCGTAATTCTAAGTCTACCAGTGTGTTGTGCTAGTTTCAGGTCACCAAGTACAATGGTACTACCTGATAGATACAGGTCTCTCCAAAAAGAATTCGAGTCACCCAAGTCGTATAGAGATCCAGTGGAAGGAACGATATGTTGACCAACTGCACTGAGATCCGTGGGTGGACTTCTTAACTGAACATACGCACTATCGATAAAGGCAGTCGCGGAGTTTGAATCGAGATATTTCTTATCGTTATCAAATGTACTTACAGGAAGACCTGTAACGAATGCACTATCTGTAAAGTCAGAAGTATTGTAGTAGATCTGTGCATTGATAACATCACTCATCAATGCTATTGTACCACTAGAGTCTGGTAAGTTAACTACATTGTCTGCAGTAGGATTGACTGCTTGTAGTTTTGTTTCAAGTGCATTTGTCGAATCACCTTCGAAAGCAATACTGGTGATACTGTTAATATTCTGATCTAGTTCTAATGTAACATTGTTTGCAGCGATACCTGCATTGATTTGACCAGTTGTTCCTAAGAACGTTAGTGTTTCTGTTTCTGGATTAAATGTGTGTGAACCACTATTACCTGCTAATCCAAATGTCTTATCACCTTCTCTCGCCTGTACATATGCACTATCGACTAATTGAATTACTTCTGCAGAATCTAAATAATTTAAATTTACGAGACCATCTATGTAATTTGCAGTTACTACACCTTGAACCGTTGTTGAATCAAGATAGTTTGCGTCATTTACAAAACTGGAGACATTGGTTGGTGCTCCAGTTAAAGAACTATACGCAAAGTCTTGAGGTGTTTGTCTTGTTTGAACATAACTACTGTCAACTTGCGATAACGTGTCTGAGTCATGACGTGCAGTAGTATAGTATAAGTTCGTACCTTCGGCAACATCTGTTGTAGTTTTAGTTGCAAGTCTGACATCGAAGTCCGAATCAAATCCAGTAAATGTACCAGAGAGTGTTGCATTGATATTACCTGCAGCAATATCTTTGTTAAATTCCCACTTGTCAGATGTCGCATTATATGTTATATTAGCATTAGCACCGTTTACGGTAATACCTGCACCGTCTGCTTCTGCACTATCTGAAGCACTGTCTGCGAGTACAATGTTTTTATCATTTATAGTTACGGTAGTTGAGTTTACTATAGTTTGTGTACCGTCAACTTGCAGGTCACCTTTGATGACAACTTTACCAGTATTATCTCCAACTGCAGCGGGATCAATGAAGAACGTTTCAGGCCCTGCAATGTAACCACCGATTACTAAGTTTGAGTCGATATGGAGAGAACCGACCATGGAATCTGACTGGTCTGCTCTTAGGAATTGTTGTCTGTCTAATCCGTCAAGTTTGTCTGCGTTGATTGCAAGTGCGTCTACGAATGTTTTATCAACATCATTGGTAATAATGTTAGAGACATCCACTGTATCTAATATCGCAGGTGGGTTTGTAATATTATTAAAATCTAGATAATGAGCAGGTAACTGTCCCCCTAGTTTTTCTGCATTAGATGCAAGTGTTGCAACACCAACTGAATCATTCTGACGTGCTTGAACATAGTCTGAATCTATGAGTGCGATTGTTCCTGCAGAGTCTAATTGAAACGGAGCCCAATTACTTGCAGCGTTTGGTAATTCACCTGTGTTACTATCTCTGTGTTGACCTGAACCTAATTGATATTTGTAGTATCTGTCTGCTTCAAATCCACCATGTGCGTTCTTAACATAGACTACCATCCCATCTTGTAGTCTTTGTCCGTGTATTCCTACTACAGTGTCACTATCTACACCACTTACATAACGCAGTCCACCTCTTATCTCTGTGTCTAATGCAATGGGATGATTGGAACTAGGACTCCATGTTCCTGGCCATTGGTTTCTTGTAAGTCCGTTATAATTGGGCATTAGCTAATACTCACATAAGTGTTGCCAGGCTGCAGAGTGATACCGTATAAATTATAGGTCTCTGCACTGTAACCTGCAGGTGGTGAATCTGGTTCCAAATCTAATGTGCCTGTTACAAATGCAACATCACTGAGTAGTGATGCACTAGCACCAGTTTGAAATGTTGTTGGTTGTGATGCTGCACTCCTTATCATAAACCAAAATGCACGAGGTGTCGCATTTGGATTGTTAACAGTGCCTGTAAAGTTATTTGTTTGATTTCCTAATTCGTTTACTGCAGATTCAAACTGATCACCATTAACTACCTCTGCTCTAGTAGGTGCTAATCCTGTACTATTAGTAAAGATCCATAATGAAGGATACGAAAAGTTTGCATTTAACGAGGTATCGGATGCGGTATCAGTCGCTGCATATGTAGTTGTTGCAACGCCTGGAGGTCTTCTAAACTCTGTACTCACAGCTACTTGTCTCCCTCCACCGTTGTCTTTGTGTATTGGTGTTGTAAATGTCAATGACCCAGATCCAGTAGTACTAGAAAGAGATCCTCCAGTACCAGAAACTGTATGAGTAAAGTTAGCAGAAGATGACATGTTAGTCTGATTGACGGTATATGATGTAGAAGTATAAGTCTCAAGGAATTGTTTTCCGTTTAAGTTACTCATACTGATTGTCACGTTTGGTGTTTTCCATGTGGTACTGAATGATGCAGTTGTACCAAAGTCTGCACCCTGATCATCCGCAAATGTAATTGTTGCAGAGGAAGTTCCACCCGATAAACCTGTGTTATTATCTCTTACTGCGGCGCCAGATGCAGAGTCGAACGCAAATGTCTGTGTCCAATCTACACCACCTGCAGGAGTTTGACTTTTAGCACCTGCATTGTAGTTACCTAATACCTGACCAACATATGCATTTGTTTGTGTAATACCAGATACACTATTGATAAAACGTGTTGGAAAATCTGTTGGGTTATCTATCGATACGGAGAACTGAGTTGCTTTCTGGTCAAAGTTTAGATTAGTCTGTCCAGTTGCAACAAGTGTTGGACTAAACTGTGCAACCTCGATACGAAGTTTATCACCAGTAAAGTTCATTTCTCGTATTGTATACACTTCTAGATCAGAGTCGATATAGTTAGTTGCGGTTCTAAATTGGTCTGTCGCACCACTTACTGTCCATGTAATACCTGCCTTGTTACCATCATTATTGAGAATGTTGGCATCATATAGTCTGGTAGCAAATGATCCACCATCTGCAGTATTGATTGTGAAATCACCTGTAGCAGAATCCATAGAGGTTGATGAAACCCCTGCGACTGTTACTGTACCTGCAGAATCTAATTGACCTTGTGCATTAACTGTAAATACTGGAACCTCAGATGCAGAACCGTATGTCCCTGCAGTAACTCCTGTATTTGTAATATTGATTGTACTAGTGGCAGAATCATATGTAATCCCTGTACCACTTGCAAGTGCTTCGTCTAAGTCGGAGTCAAAGTTTGCTTTTGTGTAAACCTGTTCAACGTCAAACTGGAACACACCAGTTGCAGGATCATAAGAAAGATCTCCTGCAGCACTTACCGCATGTCTTGCATCACTGTCTGCACGTGATGATGAATATACTGCATCATTACTGAGTGAGATCTGACCAGTAGAACTGTCATAACCTATTGCACCTGCACCACTTAAATGTGCACGAACCTCTGCGGCACTAGGGCCTGTATATGTAAATTTACCTGTGGCAGAGTCATATGTAAGAGATCCATCTCCACCTGCGTCAACGAGATTGATTACATCTCGTACACGTTGTATAGTATAATATAGATTTGTACCTTCGGCAACATCAGTAGTTGTCTTAGTTCCTAATGCAGTATCAAACCTCGTGTCTGTATAATATAGGTTTGTTCCCTCTGCGACATCAGTTGTTGTCTTTGTTCCAAGTCGAACGTCAAAATCTGAATCATGTCTTGTAGTAGTATAATATAGGTTATCACCTTCTGCAAGATCTGTAGTTGTTTTCGTTGCAAAGTCAGAATCAAACCCATCATATCTACCTTGCAGTGTGTCCGCTGTTACAACAAGTCCACTAATATTTCTATTGAACACCCATGAGTTTATTGAACTCTTCCAGACTATCTGTGCTCCTGAACCACCAATTATAATACCAGATGAATCCGCCTGTTCAGGAGTAGTAGCATTATCTGCTAATACAATACTCTTATCGTTGATTGTTAATTCTGTAGAATTGATTGTTGTAGTAGTACCATCAACCTGTAAGTCACCTTGAATTATAACTTTACCTGGCGCACCGATTGGTGTCGGATCAAGAGTCAATGTTCCAGATGTGGTACTAATAGTATTACCATCGATCTTTACATTATCGATTTCTATCGATGAAAGACCTGTTACATTTGAATCGAGATAGATGTCAACTTGTGCACCATCTGCGAGATCATAACGTTTTGTATTGACGTTGTAACTACCTTTGATCTCAAGTCTATTACCAGCTTTGATATTACCAGTACCTTCGAGATTCTCATCTGCATTTGCATGAAGTAAATCTAAGTTATCAACGTAATCTTTGTTTACACCATCTGTACCTGCAAGAGGTGTTGCAACATCTGTAAGTCTATCCCCTCCAAAACTTACAGTACCATCAAAACCTCTGAGTACTAGTGGGCCTTGTGTTGCGGCAAGAGTTGCGTCCGTAAACTCAAGATCGTCAATATTTAATGTACCAGACTGAGTTTCAATCTTTCCATTTGCATCAACTATAAGTGCTTTACCACCTTTGAGTTTACCAATCGGCGCACTTAGAAGTTGTGTAAAGTATTGACCACCAATAGTTACATATTCACTAGCATATCCATTTGCTTTTGGGCCTGGAGTCCCAATACCAATGAATAGTCTGTCACCACCATCAGAGTCACCAGAAGCATAAGAATATCCCATTTCCCCAATCTTGAGGATATTGAGACCTTCCTTACCTTCTAGTGTCGCTGTACCAGAGGATGTTTTTATTTTAAATATATTTGCCATTAGAAAGTCCCTGCATCAAACTCTAAACCATCTGGTTCAGTAGTTGCTTCGAACTTCCCTGATGCTAGGTTAAACTGAAGAATTGCAAAGTTACTATTCCCAGATAAATCTACATCTGTTAAATCACCAATACTTTGTGCCTGTGCACCAGTTACTTTTCTGACTGGAGTACCAACTGTAATTTTTCGAATGTGTGTTTGGACTGGAGGAATTTCTGACATTATGTTACCGATGGGTTAGCTCGTATCTTTCCTTCAAGGACTCTCTCAACTACTGTTGATCCATTGGAGTCAACAAAAGAGATTTCCACATCATAAACGTAGTTACCGACACGAAGTTGGTTAGTCTGTAGGTTTGTCAAGGAAAGAGTTACTACACCATCAGTAGGTTGTATTGCTACGGAGAAGTCAGTTGTGTCAGCAGAATCGGAATTGTAGTTCCGTTTCATTTTAGCTGCAGCAGAATAATTTGAAAGATCCTTTGGATTACCACTAAGGTCTACAAGTTCTAATTGTACTGCGATATCCGACCCGATGTCGAATGTAAATTTTTCGTATTCTGCCATTTCCCAATCCGATACTAAGTAACTCGTGCATCATGTTACGTTTATTTATAACGATTAGGGTTTTGACGAATAGTGTTTCCATTCTGTTGGTTTATTACTTGAGTGCGTAAAATGTACAAACTTTATATCTTCGTGAAATTCACCCATCCACACATAGTCATTACCAGAAACTTCTTTATATTTCTGAGTCATGTTCCATTGCCATTTATCATATTGGTAGTCACTGTCTTGAAATTTGGTTTTCCATCTGGTAAACCATGCAGAAGGAAGAAGTTTTATATTTAATTTTTTATTGACCTGATCAAACACAAAATACTGTTCACCGTTTACAGGGCCTTTTGTGATATCGTTGTTAATATAATACTGTTGCCAATAGTCTACATTTGACATAAACTCATCATATATGTATCTACAATCTTTTGGATAGTATTTGAAGAATCCACCGTTTAGTGTATACTCTGGATTACTGTCTCTCCACCAGCCTGGCATACATGCAAACTCGCCTGGTTCTATAGGATATTCAAATACTTTTTTATAGTCGTTTGTAAGTATAATGTCAATATCCATCACACATACTGGTTCGTCTATGTCAAGAGACATGCCATACATTTTATTCCATTGAAGGGTGACATCTTCTCTTATGGGTTCTCTTACCCATATAAATTCATATTCAGGTAATTTAGATTCTAAGTATTCTTCATATTCAGGCCCGTACTTATCACCGATCCTTACAGCAATTATTTTCATTCTGGTTTTCTCTCAGTTGACATTCCCTTATAATTAACAGCGTCTTTTATATCAGATTCTTTTTGACCATATATCCAAAAACCAAATGTATCAGGATCTATTAAGTACACCTTTTTTGTATTTTTTTCAATCATAAAATTTCTAGGAGCCATATCATGATGAAACCAAAATCCCATATCAGGATAAATTTTACTAGGTCGTGGATTGTTTTTAGCATAAGTTGCTATGCTTTTCATAATGTCACATGCTTCTATAAAACAATCTAAATCTAAATTACGTCTCAGTATATCTCCGTCAATCCATTGCATATAGATTCTTCTTTTTTCATATCCATATACCTCAACTAGTCTAGGTTCATATTCTCTCAACTTTTTATATTCATCTAACCAGTCATCATCTATATTCCAACTAATTTCTTTCCAAAACATATCTCCCATGATACCATATTTACTTGCGTCTTTCCAATTCTTTTTTCCAGGCCACATATGATCAAAAAAATTATCTGGTAAATTATTAGGTAG